>Ga0209550_10000112_pt1 | contig 63140 bp, 49 predicted proteins | sample LauGreSuBDMM15SN_2_FD_187567 | JGI IMG/M metagenome (GOLD analysis project Ga0209550, IMG submission 187567) | Freshwater lake microbial communities from Lake Michigan, USA - Su13.BD.MM15.SN (SPAdes) (version 5) | ecosystem: Environmental > Aquatic > Freshwater > Lake | place: Lake Michigan... | reverse complement strand
GCGCCGATGACCTCACCTCACGCCAGCGCGTCGCGGCAATATTTCACTGCCCGCGCAATCTCTCCCATCCGCGTGGATGTCTCAGGAACCTTATATTCAAACTCAATCGTTGCCTGGATGGCCCACTTGTTATCGCGGATCAAGCGCAGCACCTCTTTGATCGGCGTGTCGCCTTCGCCAAATGGCGTGTTCGGGCCGTTTTTCGTCTGCTTGTCCAGTTTCCGATCCTTGATGTGAACATGCGAAATCCGCGCGTGGTGTCGCTTCATGAACTCCACCGGCGAGCCATTGTCCCCAGCGACGTAATGGCCGATGTCGAGATTCGTGCCGACGAATTTCCCGAGCGTGTAGCTATGTTCATACTGTGCTCCCGTCGTGCTCGCGTGGCCGTGCAATGCGATCATCAACTGGTGTTTCTCGGCAAACTCGCCCACTCGCCGCACGTCGGCATCAACCTTGGAAATCTCCGTCGAGATCGCCCGCGCTCCGAGCAGCTTCGCCATCTTAAAACTGTAATCGAGCTCCTCGGGCGTCATCGCGAAGATCCCGTCCACCTTGAGAATCTCAATGCTCACGCCGCCTTCGTCATACATGCGGCGAAAATCTTTCACGCGATCCATCGTCACCGACTTCCGCCACTCGCGGATCTTCGCCGTGTTACCATCGGCCGCCGCCCCCGCCTTCGGGGAGCCGGTCTTGGCCGCCACCATAATCGCCGGCATCCCCATGAACAACTCGACCGGCTGCGCGCGCAACTCAACGGCACTAAGGTTGAGCTCGCGACAATTTTTAAGAATTTCGTCACCAGCCATCGTCCTCCCACCAAAACTGTAGGGCACGTTCAAGCCGATGTGCACCCCGGCGACCCGGGAGTTCGGCTTGCCGCCGCTGGCGGCCGCACGCAGGGGATTCAGGGCCGAAAACATCCCAGCTGCAGGGAGCGCGGTCAGGGCGAGCTTTGTAAATTCACGGCGGGTGAGGGAAGATATCATGATATTCTCGGGATGAAGCGGTTGGGGGATTCGGCTGAACAAAGAGTTCGAACTGCGCATCAGGAGTAGCCCACGCGCGCAAAGCCGAGCAAGCCGATTCAGTCTCCATCCCCTCCACCGGAAATTGGCATCGCCCTTCTCCTCGACATCCGCGTAATCAAATTCGTTTCATGCCTGACCAAGCCATCCTCAACCACGCCGCGCAGATTCTTGCCGCGGTCTCCGCCGACCAGCGCGCCGATACCGCTCTGCGTTTCTATTTCGAAGGCCACCGCTATCTCCAGCCGCCCGCCAAGCGCCTGATCAGCCACACCGTCTTCGTCTACTACCGCTGGTTCTCTTGGCTCGATCCGAAGGATCCGCCCCAGCGTCGCCTCGAACACGCCGTGGCTATGCACGAGCGATTCACCGCCGATGCGAAATCGGTCAAGGCCGAGACCCTCGCGGTGCGCGCCGTGCCCGCGTGGCTGGCCGCCGAGATGGACCTGCCCCACGACTACCTTCGTCAACTGCAACGCGACCCCGCACTCTGGCTCCGGGCCCGCCCCGGCCAAAGCGCCGCCCTCGCGAAATCACTGTTCGCCTGCGAAGCGAGTGACCGCGCGCCCGACGCCCTGCGCTTCACGGGCACCCAGGATCTGTTCAAGACCGAACAATTCAAAACCGGTGAATTTGAAATCCAAGATCTCGCCTCCCAACTCGTCGGAGTCGCCGCCGCCCCCGTGCCCGGCGAGACGTGGTGGGACGCCTGCGCCGGTGAGGGCGGCAAGACGCTGCACCTCGCCGATCTCATGAAGAACAAGGGCGTGGTCTGGGCCACGGATCGCAACGAACGCCGCATCGACACGCTCAAGCGCCGCGCCGCCCGTGCGAAACTGTTCAACTACCGCACCGAATATTGGGACGGCGGTTCGCGTCTCCCCTCAAAAACAAAATTCGATGGCATCCTCCTCGATGCCCCGTGCAGTGGCGTCGGCACTTGGCAACGCAATCCGCACGCCCGCTGGACCACCACACCAGAAGACGTCCGCGAGCTCGCCGCCACTCAGCTCGCACTCCTGAACAACGTCGTCGTCGCCTTGAAGCCCGGCGGTCGCCTCATCTACTCCGTCTGCACGCTCACCCGCAGCGAGACCACCGCCGTCACCGAAGCCTTCAGCGCCGCGCACCCGGAACTCGATCCGCTCCCGCTCCAAATTACCACCGGATCGAACACTCAGCCCGCAGCTCCCAGCTCTCAGCGCCTCCTCTGGCCCCACGAGCTCAACGCCAACGGCATGTTCATCGCCGCGTGGCGTCGCCGTTGACGTTTCCCACCCGCCGCCGCAACGTTCAGCCATGCGCTCGACCCACGCCCGCCCGATCACGCGTCACGAGTATGCCACGATTCCGTTCGGCGCACCGAACTACCAACTCATCGAAGGAGACCTCATCATGGCCCCGTCCCCCGGCTCGTTTCACCAAGACATCGCAGGCAAGCTGTACCTCCTCCTCGGTGTATACTTGCAGACGCATCCCCTCGGCCGCCTGTTCATCGCCCCGCTCGACGTCCATCTCTCGGACATCAACATCTACCAACCCGATCTCTTTTTCATCCGGAGCGAAAACACGGCCATCATCGAGGAACACGGCATCGAGGGTGCCCCCGACCTCGTCGTGGAAATCCTCTCGAAGACCACCGAGAAATACGACTTGGGCATCAAGCGCTCCGTCTACGCCCGCACCGGCGTAGAGGAGATGTGGATCGTCGATCCCGCCCAGCGCATGGTCGCGCTCTACCGCCTGACCGAAAACCCCGCCACCCCCGCCGCGACCCACCGCCCCGGCCAGTCGTTCGCCAGCGTGCTGCTCCCGGGCTTGACGATCGCGGTCTCCGCCCTGTTTGCCAACTGACCGTCCGCCGCCTGCGTTGGAAAAGATCACCGCCGCGACCGTCCGCGCCGATTTCAACGACCTCGTCGCGGTCGTGCACTACACTCGCGCCGCGCACGAGCTCGGTCTCTGGGCTTCCGAGCGCAAACTCATCGAGCGCTTCTTTCCCGACCGCTCCGCCCCGCTCCTCGAGGCCGGCTGCGGCGCCGGCCGCGTCAGCATCGCGCTCTGGACCCTCGGCTATCGCGCGCTCACCGCCTTTGATTTTGCCGATGAACTCGTCGACCAAGCCCGCAGCCTCGCCGCCGAGCGCGGCGCCGACACAGGCCCGCATGCCGTCCGCTTCCTCCATGCCGACGCCACGCGCCTGCACGAGTGTCACGCAATCCGTGACACTTTTTCCGGCGCCTTTTTTCTCTTCAACGGTCTGATGCAAATTCCCGGTCGTGAAAATCGGCTCGCGGCACTTCGGGAGCTGCACCGCGTCTGCGCGCCGGGTGCCCCCATCCTCTTCACCACTCATGATCGCAACGCGTCGCCCGTCGAACGCGCCCAATGGCGTCTTGAAAAACTGCGCTGGTCCCGCGGCGAACAGGACCCGCGCTTGCTCGATTTCGGCGATCGTTACTTCGACGAGTCCGGTGTCGGCCGCACGTTCATGCACTTGCCGGATCGCGCCGAAATTCTCGCCGATCTCGCCGCGACCGGCTGGACCCACGAGTTTGACGGCCTCCGGCGCACGATTGCGAAAGAGGCCAAGGCGGTTCACGCATTCTCCGACGAATGCCGCTTCTGGGCGGCGCGAAAGTAGCGGCGCCGGTCAGCCGCCTCCCCTCGTCAGAATCCAGTCTGCAACGACAGCGCGACGCGGCTCGCGAGTTTTTCGCCGCTGCGAATATCGCCCGCATAACCCAACGAAGCGCTCCAGTTTTTCGCAAAGAAGAGGGTCGCCGCTCCCCCCAGTTCCCAGCCACGACCATCGCCGTCCACGACACTGATCGTCGTTGTCCGGGTAAAGTTGTTGGTCAACTTGCCCGACACGCTCCGGTTCTTGTCCGTCATTTCCCCGTGCCAGGCAGCGCGGAAATCAAAATGCAGCGCGTGCGCCGCCAGCTTCGTGTCCGTGCCAACATCGAGGCCCACGCTGCCGGCGGAACTCCTCGCTTCCTGTCCGTCGAAATCCAACGCGACCATCGGCACATCTTTTTCCGTGTAGCCAGCCACCTTCACCCGCTCCGTGCGCAAGCCAGCCCACGGGCGCAAACGGAACCCGGCGTTTTCCACGCTCCACATTGCCTTCATCCCGGCACCCCAATGCGAGCCGCTGGTTTTGCCACGGGTCTGGAAGCCGGCCAATCCCGAGGTGCGATGGATGCCTTTCACGTCGAGCGTGCCATACGCGGCATCGAAGGCGAACGTGACCGGTCCACCGCGCCAAACCCCGTAGGCCCGCCCGGTGATATCCTCCATCGAGAAATCACCACCGGCGGCGCTAAACTTCGCGTTGAGGCGGCCACGGTTGAGCGCCGCTCCCGCGAGAAAACCGTCGCTCACCTTCATGTCCGCTCCCGCCGTCACCACCTGCGCGGTATAGGCAAATGTCTTCTGCCAGCCGTCCGCTGCCCGCTCGCCATCCCCGTAATGGAACGATGCATAGGCATCAGCGCGCCCGGTCGCGCGCGTCGACGATGCGAGCTGCCCGACACGCGTATCCACCGCGCTCGACTCCAGAGCCTTGAGCGCCAGCGCGGCACTCCCCAGCGACGCGGAAAAACCGATCACGGGCTCGGGATTGAGCGTTTCAATGATCGCAGTCGCCAGCAGCGCATGGGTCTTCGCCGTCGGATGGATGTCGTCAAAGAAAACGTAATTATTCGGATCGCCGCCACCGCCGGCCGCCGCAGGCGCAATGACAAAGGACGTGACGTTGGTATAACCGAGCGCCTTGTGGTCGAGAATGATTCGGTCCAGCGCACCCTGTAAATCGAGGTAGACGAGGTTCACATCCGCAGCCGCCGCACCGCTCGCAATGGTGCGCAGCCGAGACGTCAGCTCATTATTAAAGGCCGTAGTCGCCCGCAGACCGAAGGCCATACCCGTGCTGCCTGCCCCCACCGAGCGCGGGGTCGCTCCGAGGTTGGGCAGACCGCCGATGACAATCGTCTTCGCCCCGAGTCCGACCAGCGTTTGCACACCGTTCGCAACGGTGACGGCGGCAGTGAACCCCGCCGTGTCAATGTTAGTCGGATTCGCCGCGGTCGCCGGGGACGTGAGCACCGGAATCAGGTCGTTCGCGCCGAAGAGCACGGTAAACAAATCAGTTTTTACCGGCGCAATGGCTCGGGCTTGGAAAAGTCCCAGCTGGATCGCCATCGCAGGAGGCAGGGTGCTCGACCCACCGGCGGTCGCTCCACCAAACGCAAAATTCAGACTGCTCTTCACACTGGCAGGCGCGGTCACGGTCAGCGCCAGCGAGTTACCCAAAAGCTCAGTAAACACGCCGCCGTTCGAAAACCTTCCCTGAAAATAAGGCGCCGGCGGACTCGCCGCGCCCAAGGCACGCGTCGCAGCAAAGAGGTTACCGCTGTCGCTCAGGCTGTCGCCGAACGAATATTGATTCGAGAACGTACGGTTTTGTGCAAACGCAGTCGCCGCGAGGGCGATCGCAACGAGGGCGGCTCCGGCGCCAGTGACGAGGTTTTTCATGGGTAAATAGAGGTGAATACTGTTCGTGACGAAAGACCGTCCATCGGCGGGTGCAAGCCGCAAGGCAGGGTCAACAATGTGGCCCCGCCGCTTCACCGGCCTTGCTCCGCGCCCCACCGACTGTAATTTCCCGCCCCATGTTTGCCGGACTCAATGATCGTGCGTGGTTGTGGACTGCTGCGGGTTTCTACCTGGCGGGGTTCGTCTTGGGCACGTATTCAATTTTGCGTGGCGGGCGTCCGTCGGGGGCAGCGATGTATGTCCTCATCGCCGTTGGCTACGTACTCCAGCTCGTCGGCCTTGGCCTGCGCGGTCGGGCGGTGGGCGGCTGCCCCCTCGGTAATAACTTGGAAATTTATCAGTTCACCGCGTGGTCCGCCATCACGCTCTACCTCGTGATCGGAGTCACGTTTCGCACCAGCCTCCTCGGTTACTTCACGGCATGCCTCGCGGCCACCCTCACCCTCGTGTCGCTGGCTATTCCGGCGTGGGATCCGGCGCTGCGACTGCACATTTTCGGCGGTAATCCTTGGATCGAACTGCACGCCGCCCTTGCGGTGTTCAGCTACGGAGTCTTCGGGCTGCTCGCGCTCACCTCCATCATGTTTTTGGCGCGCAACCACTCGCTCAAATCGAAACACCTTGGCGGCTGGGTGTCGTTCCTCCCTTCCATCATCGATCTTGATCATATCGGCGTCCGCTTGCTCATCATGGGTGTGGCCATCCTCGCCACCTCCCTCGCCGTCGCGTCCTCCTATTGGCTTCGCGATACCGCGAGCGCGAACTCCTTGAAGATTTTCTGCACCGTCGCCGTGTGGGCGGCCTACGCGATCACCCTTGGCCTCAGGCTTGGCGGCCGCCTCCTCGCGCGACGTTTCGCCCTAACCTGCCTCCTGATTTTCCCGCTGGCACTGCTTTCTCTGGAGGTGGTTAACTCCCGCCGCCCACTCGCCGCGCCCCACGCTCCGCTCAGTGGTGCGGCTAAGCCATGAACACTGCGGCGTTTTTTGTCATTGGGGCCACCCACCATCGTGCCCCGCTGGAGGTGAGGGAAAAACTTTCCCTCGCCGTCGAAGCGGCCGAAGCCCTCCGCGGAGAACTCGCGGGCATCGCCGGTCTCCACGAGTTCACGATGCTCAGCACGTGTAACCGCATCGAGTTTTACGGCGTAGCGTCGCATCCGGAAACCGCCGCCCGCGTCTCGGCGACGTTTTGCGCCCGCCAAAATTTCGATCCCGACGTCTTCGACACCATCCGCCTGAGCCTCAGCGGCCGCGACGCCGTCCAACACTTGCTCGAGGTCGCAGCCGGTCTCGACTCTCAGATGATCGGTGAAACCGAGATTTTCGGTCAGGTCAAAGACGCCTACGCCACAGCGCAGGCCCGACGCTCCACCGGGCCGGTGCTGAATCGTCTGTTTCAAAAAGGCTTTCAAGCCGCCAAGCACGTCCGCTCCACGACCGCCATCACGACCGGCCAAGTCAGCGTCGCTAATGTCGCCGTTGACCTCGCGCTCACCATTTTCGGCGAACTCGCCGAGGCTCGTATTCTCCTCATCGGCGCGGGCGACATCGGCGAAAAAACGGCCAAAGCGTTTCAAAGCCGCGGCGCGGCCGCCCTCACCGTCGCAAGCCGGAGATTTGAACGCGCCATGGAACTGGCGACGGCTCTCAGCGGGAGCGCCATGCCGTTTGAGCAAACCAACGCTCGACTCAGTGAATTCGATGTCGTCGTGTGCGCCACCTCCGCGCCTGAGGCCGTCGTGTCGCTCGGCGCTGCCTCCTCCGCCATTCGCAAGCGCCCGGCTCGTCCGCTGTTCTTTATCGATCTGGCTCTCCCGCGCGATGTCGAGCCGACGGTCGCGCAGCTCGACAATGTCTTCCTCTACAATCTCGACGACCTCGCGACGATCGCCGAGGGAAACCGCGCCGCCCGCGTCACCGAACTCGTCAAGGCCCGCGCCATCGTCGCCGAAAAAGCCGGTCTCCTCTGGAAACAGGTCGAGGCGCAAGTCCTCGCCTTGGCGCTGACTCCCACCGCGGATCCCGGTCCTACCCTGCCCCACCCGACGCACCAACGTGCGGACTGATTCGCCGAAGCAGGCTTAGCGTGTTGATCTGTTAGACGGCCTTACCTTCGCCCATCGCCGGCAGCTGCACTTTATGCGCACACCGTCGTCATGCCGGCACGTCACCGCCGCAACGAACGAAGATCAGCATGAAACACCCAGTCCCCTCACCCGTGATCCGCTCTCACGGAATCATCCGCGCCAGCCATTCCGCCGCCGTGCCACTCGCCGGCACGTTCAACAATTCCCGCAGCCGCCCTGCCTGCTCCGCCGTCCGCTGCGTTCGCGCCGGATCGTGGACGCACGCGCGAAGCTGAGCCGCCAGCGCGTCTGCTCGCGCGGCCCCTTGGATAAATTCGGGATACATCGGCTCCTCCAACAAAAGATTGGCGATGCCGAGATACTCGATCTTCACGAGCATTTTTCCCAATAGATAAGTCAGCCAGTTCGCCCGATAGGCGATCGCACCCGGGATGCCCGCGAGCGCACAATGCATCGACATCGTCCCGCTCGACGTAAGCACGGCCGAAGCCGCGACCGCCCCGCCCATTCTCCGGCACCGCACATTCTGCGGCGGATCCGCCGCCCGCAGCACCGCGAGGATTTCGTCGCTCGGATAAAGCACCACCGCCTCCGCCCCCGGCCGCTCGCGCGCAAACTCCGCAAACCCCGCCAGCAGCGCCGGAAAAATCCGTCCGACCGCCTGCTTCCGACTCCCCGGCAATAGCAGCACCGGCCCCGCCGGATCGTAGCTCACCGGTGCCGCGTGCTCCGGCGCCACGAACGGATGCCCGACAAACTCCACCGGCAACGCTGTATCCGCGTAACACTTCACCTCGAACGGAAAAATCACCGCCATCGCGTCGAGGTCGCGCGCCATCGCGAAACGTCGCCCTGCCTTCCATGCCCAGATCTGCGGCGAAATGTAGTAGAGCGTTTGGATTTTTCCGCCGCCCTTCACCGACAGTCCGCGCTCCCGCAGCGCCGCCGCCAAACGGAGATTCAGCCCCGGATAGTCCACGAAACACACCGCGCGCGGCCGGTGCTCGGCGATCCACCGCAACGTCTCTTCGAACAACGCCCGGAAAAACGAGTAATTTTTTAACACCTCCACCAGCCCCACCACTGATGACGAGGTGAGGTCGTGCAGCACCTGCGCCCCCGCGCCTGCCAATGCCGGCCCGCCGAGCGCCGCAACCGCGAGCCCCGGTTGCTTCGCGCGCAACGCCCGAATCATCCGGGCCCCGTGCTCATCTCCAGAGTGTTCGCCCGCGACGATCAGCACATCCACGCGCCCGCCCACCGGCGGGGGTAATCGAAACGGCAACGGCAGTCCGCTCATTCGCTTGCTCCGCGTCCTCCGCGCCCTCCGCGTTTCAAAATCTGTTTCATTTTTCTCCCGCGCGAATCTGCTCCGTGATCGTGATCGCCACTTCCAGCGCGCTCGTCCCCAGCGCCGCACCCACCTTCGGCTGCTTCGCCGCCCCCACACTCTCCACGAAGTGCGCCAGCTCGAGCGCCAAGGGCTCCCCTTTCTCAATCGGAATCTGCTTCACCGGAATCGCACTCAAGTCGCCCGCCTTGACCAACCCGAGTTTCATTTTCACTCCGTAGGCGATGATGTCGTTTTTCTTCACCAAGTGCCCGGCCTGATTCATGAAATCGAGCGAGAGGTAGGCGTTGCCCTGAAAAATCCGGATCTCCCGCGCTTTCTTCGTGCTCATCCGGCTCGCGCTAAGATTAGCGACGCAACCATTCTCAAACTGGATCCGCGCATTCGCGATATCCTCGCTCTTCGAAAGCACCGTCACGCCAACACTGTCGATCTTGGCGATCCGCGACTTCACGAGCGCCAGCACAATGCCAATATCGTGGATCATCAGATCGAGCACCACGCCCACTTCGGTACCCCGCGGTTGATACGGAGCCAAGCGCTCCGCCGTGATGTAGCGCGGCTCATCAATTTCGTTCTCCAAAAAACTCATCACCGGATTGAAGTGCTCGATGTGCCCGACTTGCACGATGCAGTTTTTCGCGCGAGCCGCCGTCACCACGCGCTCCGCTTCTTCCAGCGAGGCGCAGATCGGCTTCTCAATGAGCAAGTGACATCCCTGCGCCAGCAGCGGCAACGCCACTTGCTCGTGCTTATCCGTCGGCACGACCACGGACACCGCATCGCACGCCGCGCCCAACTCATCCAGCGTGGCAAACCTCCGGCAGTTAAACTTCGCGCACATCTCCGCCGCACGCACGTCACTCGTCTCAAAAATACCGGCCAACTCCGCACCGGGTAGAGCCGCGTAGATCCGTGCGTGGTGCTGCCCTAAGGAGCCGACACCGACGACCCCGCAGCGGATTTTTTTCGTGGGCTTGGAAAACATACGTTGGTTTTGGTTCTAGAGAGGATTCTCCGGATTAACAGGCTTAACTCCGTGCCTCTCCGCCGCTCGGTGAAACCACTGAGCTTTTATTTTCCACCGTTGCCTGACAATCCCTGTTCATTCGCCACTCCACTCAGCCATGGCCATGCCGTCGATCGCTGGGTTCAGACAGCACACCCCGGCGGTAAATCTCGATTTCGGGCTCTGAAGGCCCAGCCGATTTACCGATTTTTTTTGGCCGAGTCCTTGAATGCGGATTAACTTCTGCCCAATCCCCTGCCGACCTGCTATGTCTTCGTCGTATGATCACGCCTTTCAAAATCGCGATTCACGGTGGCGACGGTGTCGGACCCGAAGTTGTGGCCGAGAGCGTCAAAGTCCTCCGCGCCGTCGAAACCCAGCTCACGGACATCCGCTTCCACCTCGTCGACCACTCCGTCGGCGCCGGCGAATTTCTCCGCAACAGCGACCCGCGCCCGCCCGCCACCCTCGAACGCATCGAGGAGGCCGACGCCATTCTGCTCGGCGCAATGGACCTGCCGTCCGTCCGGTGGCCCCGCGGCATCGAGATGACACCCCTGATCGATCTCCGCGAGCAACTCGATCGTTTCAACGGCGTCCGCGCCATCAACGACGCCGTCACGCGCGTCCTTGCCGTTCCCGATCATCGCACCGCCGACCTCGGCGGCCAGACCTCGATTACCCAGATGGGCCCTCTCATTTGCCAAGCCCTCACCTAGCGTTCCTCATTTCCGATGATCCCCCTCACCCGCAGCCTCGTCCTCTTCTTCGCCACTGCCATCTCCGCACTCAGCGCGGACTCGACGCCTCCGTGGCGTGAACTCTTCAACGGCCGCGATCTCACCGGCTGGAAAATCGTCGGCCCCGCCTCCAAGGCATCCGCAGTCGTCGAAAAGGGCGAACTCGTCGGCCACATGGTCCGCGGCACGCCCGAGCATACATTTTTCTGCACCGAGGAAACATTCGGCGACTTCATCCTCGAGGTCGATTGCTACCAGACCGGCGGCTTCAACACCGGTGTTCTCATCCGCTGTATCGACACACCCAGCACCGCGAGCGTGCGGCTCCACGGCTATCAGATGAAAGTGGACCCTTCGCCCACTCGCCAATGGACCGGCGGCATCTTCGACGACTACGGCAAAAACTGGCTCTGGCTCCAAACCCTCGCCGCCAACGACCGTGGCCGCACTGCCTACACGTTTAACGAATGGGCCCGCTTCCGCATCGAAGCCATTGGCCGCGTCATTAAAATCTGGGTCAACGGCATCCCGACCGCGCACTTGCTCGACGGCAAATACACGCGCGGGCCCATCGCCTTCAAAATCCACTCGTTCCCCGCCACGGGCGACGTCGCGCAGGAAAAAAACCTCATCCGCTGGAAAAATGTTCGCATCCTCACCACCGACCTCGCCCGTTACGCCCAGCCGATGGATCTCCCCGCGCTCCCCGCCGATCCCACCCAGACTGTCCTCCCCAAACCGTAGTCCCCGAACCGCCACTCTCCAACCCCACCCAAGCCCCAACCAACCGGCGGCACGCGTGCAGCCGCCTTTCGTCCATCGATCGCTTTCTCCCGTGCACCACCAAGGCCTCGATCACTTCGCCAGCGCGGTTCCCTCTACCAATGACGCGCTCAAAATCTGGCGCGATAAACTCGGGTTTCCCGTGATCTGCTCCGAGGTCGTTAACGACGGCGGCGTCCGCCTCACCCACCTCGAACTCGGCAATCCTCACCTCCCACTCGTCGAGCCGCTCACGCCCGATCATCCGCTCCCAGCTTGGCTCTTGAAAAACGGCCCAGGGCTCCACCACGTCGGTTTTCGGGTGGATAACGTCGACACCTCCCAGACTGGGTTGATCGCTGCGGGTCTCGCGCCTGCTACCCCGCCGCCGCACCAAGGCACTCAGGGCAAGCGCGCCCGCTTCCTCACCACGGCCCCCACGCAGGGAGTCCAGGTGGAGATCACCGGAAAATAGCGTCGATCATCGGAAATCGCGCAGCGGGCTTTTCCTTTCCGGATCGATTGAATAATTCCAAAACTCGCTGCCCGATTTCACTCTTTCTGAATCAGCCCCAAATCACTCCCTTGCCCGCGCTCTCCAAATCCGACGCCTTCGCCGCCCTCCTTCCTCCGTGGCCGCACGACGTTCTCCCCGCCAACGCCGTCGCCGCGTCTGCTTCGGGCCAAACCCTCGTCGTCCTCGACGACGATCCCACCGGCACCCAGACCGTGCGCGCCATCACCGTCGTCACCACGTGGGATGTCGCGACGCTCACCGCCGAACTCGCCGCCGCGCCGGCGTGTTTCTACATCCTCACCAATTCCCGCAGTCTCACCGCCGCGGCCTCCCGCGCACTTCACCTCGAACTCGCCACCCATCTTCGCTCCGCCTCGCGCGCCACCGGCCGCCCCTTCGTGATCGCCAGCCGTAGCGACTCCACGCTGCGCGGCTATTATCCGCTCGAAACCGACACCTTGTCCTCCGTCCTCGGCCCCTTCGACGCCACGTTGCTCACCCCCTACTTCGAAGCCGGCGGTCGCTACACGCTCAACGACACCCACTACGTCGCCGAGGGTGATCGGCTCGTGCCCGCCGCCGACACGCCGTTCGCCCGCGACGCCGCCTTTGGTTATCGACACTCCCACCTCCCGTCGTGGGTCGAAGAGAAAACCGCCGGTCGCACCCGCGCCGCCGACGTCGCGACCCTCTCCATCGATCTGCTACGGTCCGCCGGCCCGCAAGCCGTCGCCGAAAAACTCCGCGCCCTCCCGCGCGGTTCCGTCTGCATCGTCAACGCCGCTGCCCCCCGCGACATTGAGGTTTTCGCTGCCGCCACGCTCGCCGCCGAGGCCACCGGCTCGCGTTTCCTCTACCGCACCGCCGCCGGATTTATCGCCGCCCGCATCGGTCAATCCCCGCAACACGCCCTGCTCCCACCCGCCGCCTACAGCACACCCACCACCCACGGCGGCCTCACGCTCGTCGGCTCCTACGTCCCAAAAACCAGCGCCCAACTCGCCGCACTGCTCGCCACGTCCGCCGTCTCGCCCATCGAACTCGACGTGGCCGCGCTCCTCGATGACAACCGCCGCTCGCCCACCCTCACCGCCGCCCTCGCACAAACGACCGCCGCCCTCGCCGCCGGCCGCGACACCGTCGTCTACACGAGCCGGCAACTCATCACCTCTTCCGACGCCGCTGCCAGTCTCGCCATCGGCCGCCGCGTTTCCGACGCCCTCATTTACCTCGTACAAAATCTCGCCGTAGCCCCGCGCTACTTGGTCGCCAAGGGCGGCATCACCTCTAGCGATACGGCCACGCTCGGCCTCGGCGTCCGCCGCGCACTCGTCCTTGGCCAAGCCCTGCCCGGCGTCCCCGTTTGGCAACTCGGCCCCGAAGCAAAATTTCCCGGCCTCGGTTACGTCGTCTTCCCTGGTAATGTCGGGTCGGATACCGCTCTCGCCGAGCTCATCGCTCGTCTCCATCGCTTCTGAAGTGTGCTCTTATAAAATCCACCCTCCCATGAATCCCTTCCGTTCACGCCCACTCGCTCTTCTCGTCGTCCTCACTTCGCTCCTCGTGAGCCCGCTCACCGCCGCAGCCGCCACCGCTCCGACCGCCGCGAAAACGACCGTCACCATCGAGGGCGAGAAATTCTTTATCAACGGGATGCCGACCTACGCCGGCCGCACGTGGAAGGGCCAAAAAATCGAAGGCCTCATGATGAACTCGCGCATGGTGCAAGCCACGTTCGACGACCTGAATCCCGAGACCATCTCACGCTGGGCCTACGCCGACACCGGTAAATGGGACCCTGAGCGCAACGTCCGCGAGTTCCTCGCCGCCATGCCCATCTGGCGCGCGCATGGTCTGCTCTCCATCGGCGTAAACTTCCAAGGCGGCTCCCCCGAAGGCTACTCCTCGAAACAGCCCTGGATCAACAACGCCTACCGCGCTGACGGCACGCTCCTCCCCGACTACGCCGCGCGCATGAAGCGCGTCATCGATTTCGCCGACGACCTCGGCATGGTCGTCGTCCTCGGCTATTTTTATTTCGGCCAAGACCAGCGTCTCACCGACGAAGCCGCCGTCATCCGCGCTGTCGACGAGACCACGCGCTGGGTCCTCGCACACGGCTGGCGCAACGTCCTCATCGAGGTGAACAACGAGTGCAACGTCCGCTACGATCACGCCATCCTTCAGCCCGATCGTGTGCATGAACTCATCGAGCGCGTGAAGGCGATGAAATCCCTCGATGGCCGCCGTCTCCTCGTCAGCACTTCTTACGGCGGCAACACCGTCCCGAGGGAAAACGTCGTGCGCTCTTCGGACTACCTCCTCCTCCACGGCAACGGCGTCAACGATCCCAAACGCATTGCCGAGATGGTGCAGCTCACCCGCAAAGTCGCCGGGTACACGACCAAGCCGATTTTCTTCAACGAAGACGACCACTTCAACTTCGAGGTCCCGGTGAACAACTTCACGTCCGCCGTCAGTGAATACTGCGGTTGGGGCTACTTCGATTTCCGCATGAAGGGCGAAGGCTTCGACGAAGGCTACCAGAGTATCCCCGCCAACTGGGGCATCAGCTCCCCGCGCAAAGCCGGCTTCTTCCGCCTCCTCGCCGAAATCACCGGCTCGACGCCAACCTCGAAGTAGCACCCTGCACGACGAACCGAAAGCGCGTTGCGCGGAACGAACTGATCGGCAGACCCTCCGAGCGCGGCCCAACTCCCGCTCAAGCGTCGGCGCGCCGCTGGGCGTCCGCCGAGATGAGCTGGTTCAGCCCAGCCAGCGCTGTCCGCACGCGCGCTTTCACCGCCGGCAGCTGGTCCGCATGCGCCACCTTCTCGTTGGCGAAGAGATAGAACTTCATCTTCGGCTCGGTGCCGCTTCCCCGCGCCGCAAACGAGTAACCGTTCGACAGCGTGACCACATAAAGGTCCTGCGCCGGGATCGTCTCGCCGTCGGCATCGACGATTTTTTCGCGCCCGAAATCCTGAAATTGCGTCACCGCCAGGTCGCCAAACGACGAGGGCGGATTCGCGCGATAACTTTCGATGATCCGCTTGATCTTCGCATTTCCACTCGCCCCTTCGTAGTAGATGTTGATCACACCCTCGAGGTAGAAACCGTATTTTAGGAAAACCTCATCGAGATACTCCGGCACGGTCAGCCCGCGCGATTTCACCCACGCACAGACCTCGGCAAACATCAGACATGCGGCATTCCCATCCTTGTCCCGCAGGGAGTCGTTCGGCAGATAGCCATAGCTCTCTTCAGTCCCAAACGCGTAAAATGTGCTGTGCTGCTGGAGCAGTTTCGCCCGCTCCGCAAACGGCGTGCCGTCGTAGTCAAAGCCCGGCCCCATCGCCGTCCGGAGCTGCTCTTCATAAAGCCGGATCTTTGCGGCAATCCACTTAAATCCCGTCAACGTCTTGACGACTTTCACCCCATGGGACCGGCCAATGGCGTCCTGCAGTTGGGTCGTTACAAACGTGTTGACGATCGCGACATGTGGGCTGCCTTCACGCGGAATCCAACCGAGCGCTTTGTATTTGGTAAGTCGATATTCCGTCAGGAGAGCACCGATTTGGTTCCCGGTGAGCAGTTCCATGGCCCCAGCGCGATTTCTCACGGCAACGCCCATGCGGTCCGCATCGGGATCCGTCGCGACCACGAGGTCGGCCCCCCGCCGATCCGCCAAAGTCACGGCGAGCGCCAGCGCCTCGGCGTTCTCGGGATTGGGCGATTTTACCGTCGGAAACTGCGCATCAAACTCAAACTGCTCCAGCACGGGCGTCACGTCGCAACCCGCATGGATGAGGAGCGGCACCGCATGGACGGCACCGGTGCCATGGATGTTCGTGAAAATCACGGAGAGCTTGGTCGAGCGAAAAACGCTCAAATCGATCGCCGCTGCCGCCGCGACCGCGAGATACGCGTCGTCGGCGTCCCGACCCAAGGTCGTAACGCCGGCGAGATTCTTCTCCAAAAAGGAACTCAACTCGACCAACGGCACCGCATTGACCTCACTCACGATGCCTGTGTCGTGCGGCGGCACCACTTGTCCTCCGTCATCGAAATACGCTTTGAATCCATTGTCATGCGGCGGATTGTGGCTCGCGGTGATGACAATACCCGCTTGGGCTTTCAGCGCCCGCACCGCAAAACTCAGCTGCGGCGTCGGCCGGGGGCCGTCGAAAATAAAGGCCGCGCCACCCAGTCGCGCCCAAGTCGATGCGGCCAGTTCGCAGAAGTGCCGGGAAAAATGGCGCACGTCGTGCGCGATCACGAGTTTCGCCCGCGCGGAATTTCCGCGGGAATCCTGATACTTCCGCGTGTAACGATAGAGCCCCACCACCGCCCGGATCAGGGTGAAATCGTTGAGCATGTTGCTGCCGATGGCGGCATGTTCCGGTGCACCGGTCGCACTCGGCACACCGGTTTCCGCCGCCGCCGGCACGACTCCGATCGTGCGGCCGCGCATCCCTCCTGTGCCGAACTCCAGGTAGCGGTAGAACCGGTCGTTGAGTTCGCTCCACGCCCCTTTCGTCGTGAGTTCGTCGATACTCGCCAGCGCCCACGCGGGGAGCTTCGCCGAGAGGAAGGTCGTGAGGTTCTCCGCAGCAGCGGGCATCAGCGGGCCCGATTTCACTGCGGTGTTAATCCGATCAAGGGTCGTCATGGGAGATGAAAAAACTCAGGCGAGGTAGAGGCCGTCAACGACGGCGGGCTTGGTGGAAAGTTTTCCCCAAGCATCGGCAAACGAGTCTTCATCGTAGCCAAACAGGGGCGAGACTTCGAGGGCGATAGTGGGGCGGCCAGAGGCGTCCGTCGCGACGGTGGCCCCGTTGGCTGTCAACCAACGCGAAAATTGACGGAGCTGATCATCTCTGCACGTCTGCGGGGAATCGAGCCCCTCGCCGTTTTTAACGGGAGAAAAATCGTCCGCGCGCAGCGTCTCGATCACGACCGCATTTTTCGCAAATGGCAGCGCGTCGAACACAAACATCTCAAACTTCACGCCATTCGCCTTCTCCGGCTTCACCGCAGCACCAGTGGCATCGATGGTCGGAATCTTCTTGTCGGCGCGGTGAAAGGGCAGCGTCGCACCATCCCCGCCCGCCGCCATCCGCCGCACAAATTCCCGGTCGAGCACGTGGATCGCAATGCTCCCCGCAATGTAGCGGAGCTCGCCGTTCGCAGCCGTCTCGCGCTGCATCGCCATGGGCAAGTCCGAATACTCCACGACCACCGTTTTTCCGCTCTGTGAACAAAAATGCCCGACCTTTTCCTCGGCGTAGGCTTTCGGCACCATCTTGCTTGTCATCTCCGAATCACGGAGCAGGTGCCAACCGATCAAGGCCGGATCGATGCACCGCACGAGGGGATTATCGACCTGAAAATAACTGAGGGTGTCGATCCCTTCCCGCTTCATGAGATCAAGCGCCCCGCTGCGTTCGAGGGCCCGCAACGAACCGCCGTGACCGTCTGGCGAGAGCGCGAGCGAACCCTTGGTCTCGAGCATAATTTTTCCATCCAGACTCACCGCCGGCATCCGGCCTTGGCGGAAAAAATGCACGCGCGCAGGATCGAGACCAAAGTACGCGTTGTCCGTGAAGAATGCCGCGGTCGCCGCATGGTTCGCGTGACTCGTCATAATAAACCAGTGGAGCGGTCGCCCGTAACGCAGGCCCGCCGCGCGAATTTTTTCCGCGAACACTTGGAAGAGCGGCTTCCTTCTGAGCGGGGTAACCGGAAAGGTCCCCTTCGGTCCGTCGTAGCCGAGACGCGTCCCTTGCCCTCCCGCGACCGTAAACGCCGCGACCCGCCCGCCGCGCAACGCGCGCTCCCCCGCAGCTTTTGCCTGAGCCCACGCCGCCGCATCGCCGCCGTGCTCTGGTCGCTTTTCATAGGGCGCGGGAGCTAGGCCCGCCACACTGACGCCCACTGGGCCCTCGCTCTGCGCAACCAGGGAACGGTAGAGTCGGCGCACCTCGTCGAGGTCCACCTCCGCCGCATCCGCGAGGAGCTGGGCTTGTTCAACCGGCGAGAGCCGGTCAAAAAAGGCGAAGACGTGCGCCTGACCGGCGCGCTCAAAAAGTTCGATGAGGGGATGTTGGGCCATGCCGCAGCGGGTGTCGTCTGTCTATTCGGGAAACCGATAAATGACTTCGCCCGCTTTCACGAAGCCCCATCGCGCCCGGAGGGTTTTTTCGACAAATTCGGGATCAGTGCGCAGGCGTTCGAGGATTTTTTCCTGCTCCTTGAGCCGTGCAATCTCGATTGCGAGCCGTTGCCGACTAACCGCCTCCACCGCTTTCAACTGTTTGTATTCTCCCCAAGCGTCGGCGAACAACACCGTCGCACCCACGCCAATCCCCACAAACAGTACGATATACAGGCTGGCTATGGTTTGACGCGGATTCACGAGGTTCCGCGCCATCAACGGCAGCGACCGACCGCGAGTAAAGGAGATTTCAAAACGGATGCGCGCCCGTCGACATTCCCGCGAAATAGGGGTGCTTTTTGAAACACGTGCACCTCCTCCGCCGTCCGCGTGGATCAGGGTTTTTACGGGTTTCGGGAGATACCGTTCAATCTTCCGACGACCCTCGTTTTCTTGACCTCAGTCCGCCCCATGAAGAGGCGCTCCAGCACCTCAATGAGGGCTTGGGTAAAAAACAGGAGTTTAAACGCGGGGTCGTAAAGTCGGCTACGGAAAAATGCCCCTGCTTCGGCCCGTCTTCATCGAGCTCGAGCCAACCCATTAAGACACTGCGCTCATCCGGAATCCCCGCGTCACCACGAAGCGGATGCAGCAGGCCATTCTTACCGAACAGACTAAGACGAAGCTGGCCCGGACCTACCGCCTCCGATCCGCCAGCCACATTTTTACCTCCGCCAGCGGACGCGTGTTGAGGACGTGCTCGCGGGTGAGCCAGCCTTTCCGCGCCACATTCACCCCTGCGCGCACATCCTCAAGCCCGGCCGTTTCGTGGGCATCCGGATTGATCGACGTCAGCAGGCCCCGCTCCGCCGCCTTGCGCCAATGCCGCCAGTCGAGGTCGAGCCGCCACGGATTCGCATTCAGTTCGATCACCACGTTGTTGGCGATCGCCGCGTCGATGACCTTCGTCACGTCGACCTGATAACCCTCTCGCCGCAGCAACAGCCGCCCGGTCAGGTGCCCCAACATCGAAGTCAACGGATGCTCGATCGCCCGGATTATTCGCGCCGTCATCGTCGCTTCATCTTGCGTAAACGCGTTGTGCACCGACACCACCACGTAGTCTAGTTTTGCCAACAGCTCGTCGTCGAAATCCAGACGTCCATCAGTGAGAATGTCGCACTCCGTCCCAGTGAACACATGCGTCGTGAAGCGCTGCGACGCGTTTAATGCGTGAACTTCGCCGATCTGTTGGAGCAATCGTTCTTCGCTGAGTCCCTTCGCTTGAAAACTCGCCTTCGAGTGGTCGGCGATGCCGAAATACTCCCAGCCGAGCGCCTCTGCGGCGGCCGTCATCTCGGCGAGCGTGTTGCGTCCATCAGAGGCCGTCGTGTGATTGTGAAACGCCCCGCGCAAGTCGGCCAGCTCCACGAGCTGCGGCAATTTGTCTCCCTCCGCGGCCTCGATCTCACCGAGCCCTTCCCGCAACTCCGGCGGGATGAAGCTCAATTTCAAAGCGGCGAACAGTTCCCTTTCGCTGCCCGCGACGACACTTTTCCCCTGCTCCGCTTTTTCTTTCGCCGTGCCCTCGCCTTCCGCAGGCACGAGGCCCCATTCACTGAGACTAAGCCCAGCCGCGAGCGCGCGCTGCCGCAACTGGACATTATGGTCCTTCGACCCCGTGAAATGATGCAGCGCAAAAACGAATTGCCCCTCGGGCACGATTCGCAGATCCGCCTGCAAACCACTCTCAAACCGCACGCTCGCCTTCGTTTCACCCTTGGCGGTGACCTCTTTCACGCCGGACTGCGCGACAAACCACTCCACGACCGGCGCGACGTCGTCCGCCGCCACGATGAAATCCAGATCGCCGACCGTCTCCATTCCCCGCCGCAGACTTCCCGCCGACTCCGCCCGGCGTACCTGTGGTAACGCGCGCAGCCCGGCGACAATCGGTCCGGCGATTTCCGCCGCGTCCCACCAAAGATGACGGCGCCCATAGGCCTCCCGATTCCGGATCCCCGCGACGATCTTCTCCTGCGTTTTCTCACCGAAGCCCTCGAGCTCGGCGACCTTCCCCTCGGCGCACGCCTGCCCGAGCGCCGCGATGCTCGCGATCCCCAGCTTGCTGTGCAGCGCCCGGATTTTCTTCGGCCCGAGCCCGGGGATCTGCAGCATCTCGGCGAGCCCCGGCTCAATCGAGGCCTTCAATTTATCGAAAAACACGAGCCGCCCCGTCGTGTGCAGCTCGGTGATTTTCTGCACCAGCGCATCGCCGAACCCCTTGATCGTCCCGAGTTCGCCCGCCGCAATCAACCGTCCCAATTCCGCCTCCTCCATCGCCGCCAACGCCCGTGCGCCCGACTGATACGCGCGGATCTTGAAGGGATTTTCTCCACTCAATTCCAGCAGCATCCCGATCTCGCTCAGCACATCGGCTATTTCGTTTTTCGTCATAAATGAGCGTTAAACACATCGCTTTGCGCCGTCAGCTTTTTCTCGCGGCCCTTCGCTCACCAACGACGACGCCACCGCGGTTGCCAGAGTCGCGCGATTAATCTTCCCAAGCGCACTCCGCGGCCAGTCACGGATCGCGACGAAGCGCTTGGGTTTATTCGCCCCTGCCAACGCCACCACCGCCCGCGCGAAATCAGGCATCCGACCGCCCTCCGGATAACACGCAACGACGACCTGCCCCCACTCGGCATCCGGCACACCCAATACCGCGACATCGGAAAACTCTCCGCTGGCCCGCAAGGCTGCCTCGACCTCCGTCGGCTGCACTTTTTTCCCACCGGTGATAATCACCGCATCCCGCCGCCCCGTGAGGTGGAGATGACCGTGTGCATCCACGTTTCCATTATCTTCGGTCTGGAATTCACGTGCGGGGCGCCATTCGGGAAAATAACCGTGAAACACCGACTCGCCCGCCACACTCACCGTCCCGTCGACGTTGATCGAAACCCTCACGTGCGGCAGCGCCTTCCCGCTGCTGCGATTCCCACTCAAGAATTCGTCCGGTCGCAGCGCCGTGACCATCGCCGCTGTCTCGGTCATACCATAGCTCAACGACAGGGGAAGCTCCGCCTGCGCCGCCGCCTCGGCCAACGCCGGCCAGACCGGCCCGCCGCCGATAAAAATCACCCGAAACGTCCGCAACCACGCCACCGCGGTCGGCCAAGCCAACAACCGCTGCAACTGGGTCGGCACCAGCGAGAGCACCCAATCGCCGGTCTGCCGGTCGAGCAAAGGCACTTTGCCCCGCTCCAATTGTTTCCATTCCCACGCGACATAGCGGCCCTGCGTCGCGGCACACCGCACGCGGGCCATCAGCCCGCTCACATGGTAGGCTGGCAGCACCCCGACGGCATTCACCCGCTCGAGGCCGAAGTGTGCGCAAAATCCCCTTACAGCCGTCGTCAAGGTGACCTCGTCATGCCGAGCAAAGCGGCTCCGCCCGCTCGTCCCTCCCGTCGGCAGTCCCAGCCAACCGTAGCCCTCGCTCGCACTCGCTGACCCGACTTCCGCCGGCAGCCGTTCGACCCGCTGGGGATCACGCACGAAAAAAAATTCGCCGCATTCCTCGGCGACGCCGGTCGCGCGCAGCAGCGATTTCAATTCAGCGCGTTCCATACAGCCTCCGGGTTGATTCGCTCGACATCTTCCCAACGCACAAACGGTGCGGCCTGGGGGCCGTCAAATCTTGCATCTGCAAACAGCGGCCATACCCCAAACCCCAGAGCGCGCGCCTCGCCCGGCCAGGCAAACGCGACCCGCAGCGCGGCCTTCGCCCCCACCGCCGTTTCCAGCGCCGAGGAAAACACGACCGACGCGTTCGCCTTCGCGAGCCGGTCCATCGTCGCCTCCACCTGGCCGAGTAGCGAGGGCTTGATCACAAACACCCCGCGCCAGCCCGCCCCGAGCCAACGTTCGATATCACCGTCCCCGGCTACGGATTCATCCAATGCGATCGGCGTGGGAAAATCCTCCGCCAGTCCCCGCAGCAAATCGTCCGCGCCCCGCACCTCGGGTGCGACGGGTTGCTCGACAAACTCCACCGGACGTTCGGCGCACTTCTCGAGCCAACGTTCCGCCCGCCGACGATCCCACGCCCCGTTCGCATCGAGCCGTAGCGTCCCGCCCGTCGGCATCCCGCCACAGAGATCATCCAACAGCGACAACTCGTCCGCCACGTCACCCACGCCGACCTTCCATTTGAACACCCGAAAGCCCAGCTCTCCTTTGGCCTGCAAAACGTCGAGCGCCGCGCGCCCCGCCGGGAGTAATGCCGCGACACCCAAGTAGGGCACCGCTTTCGCCCGGACCGACGTCCCAGCTGCAAGCTCCCCCATCGCCGCCGCCAGCGCATTTCTCACACAACTCAACTTGCCCGGTAAACTCGCCAGGAGGTCAGCCCCCGCCTTTGCCCCAATCGCCCGACACGCCGCCTCCGCCTCGGCCGCAGTCTCCGTCCCAAACCAGGGCAACACCGCCGCCTCCCCAAATGCCACGGCGCCTGCCGCCGTCTCCAATCGCACCAACACCCCTTCGCGCTCGGTCCAACGCCCATGAGCCGTGCGCACCGGAGCCCGCAACGCCAAATGATAGCGACGAAATTGGAAAAGGTAACCCATACGTATACGTCATACCTGCACCGGCACCCGCGCAAACCAGAGTTTCTGTTTGCGCTCCGGCGCGCCGCACCTACTCCGTTCACGGCAATCTATGACAAAGATTGCTCCGTCCTCCACCGCCCACTCCTCGCCTGCTGACGCGGAGTTCTATCTGCCAGCCGCAGCCTTCTTCCGCGCCAATCTTCCCACCGCGCTCACGTTCGACGACGTTTCGCTCGCCACGTTGTATTCGGAAATTCTGCCGAAGGACGCCGACACCTCGACCGCGATCAGCGATGGACTGCGGCTACAAATCCCCGTGATCTCGTCCGACATGGACACCGTCACCGAGTCGCGCATGGCGATCGCCATGGCGCTCAACGGCGGCCTCGGCCTCATTCACTACAATATGCCGCCCCGCGAGCAGGTGAAGCAAGTCGCCCGCGTCAAACGTCACATCCACGGACTCATCCAAGATCCGATCACCGTCACTCCGGACCAACTCATCGGCGATGTCCTCAAGCTCATCGAAGAGAAACGTTTCTCGTTCTCCACGTTCCCCGTCGTCGACTCCGCCGGGATGCTCGTCGGTCTCCTCTCCGGCAACGTCGTGAAAGACCGCTACAAGACCAAGCAGGTCACCGCTGTGATGACCCCCCGCGCCCAACTCATCACCGAAAAAGCGAGCTCCGTCGCGAAGGATCCGATCAAATCTTCCGATGCTTTTTTTACGCGGCACATTGGCATTAACAAAATGCTGGTCGTCGATGGTGCCGGCCGCCTCCGCGGTCTCGTCACCAGCTCGGACGTCGAAAAAATCACCGCCGAAGCCAAGTCGCGCCGCAAACCTGCGCGCGACGCCCATTTCCGGCTCGTCGTCGGAGCCGCGCTCTCGCCGCTCCGCCGGCCCGACGGCTCGCTCGACCGCGATAAAATCCTCGAACACGTCAGCCATCTGGTGGCCGAGCATGTCGATGCTATCGCCGTATCCACCGCTCATGGACACACCGCCGGAGTCGGTGACGTCGTCAAGCTCGTCCGCGACGCGTTCCCCGAGCTCACGCTCATCGCGGGCAATGTCACCAGTGCAGCCGGCGTTTCGTTCCTCGCCGATTGCGGGGCCTCCGCCATCAAGATCGGCCAAGGCCCCGGCTCCATCTGCACCACCCGCATCGTCGCCGGCGTGGGTATCCCCCAACTCACCGCGCTCCACGTCGCCGGCCACGCCGCAAAGGCAAAAAATGTCCGACTCATCGCCGACGGCGGCATCACCAAGAGCGGCGATATCGTCAAAGCGCTGACCCTATCCGACGCCGTTATTTTGGGTGGTCTGCTCGCGGGCTGCCGGGAAGCGCCCGGCGAAATCATGGAAATCAGCGGGAAAATTTATAAACAATACCGGGGCATGGGCAGCCTCGCCGCCATGAAAGCGGGCAGCGCCGCACGCTACGGTCACGACAAGCATGATCAGACCCGCAAGGTGGCCGCCGAGGGTATTGAGGCTCTCAAAGAAGTCAGCGGCTCGGTCGACGACGTGCTCGGCACGCTCATCGGCGGGGTGCAAAGCGGCATGGGCTACCTCGGCGCGGCGACGCTGCCCGAGCTCCGCACCAAGGCCCGTTATATCCGCGTCAGCCCCGCCGGCCAAAAAGAAGCCACCCCCCACGATGTGATTGAGGTGTCGACGCGCACCAACAACGCCTGACCTGAGCCGTTTCGCTTCGCCCACCCCCAGTAGACCGCCGCTCGCCGGCGCGCCGCTCAGCTCACCTTGCGACACTCACTGGTTTCCGTCGGTCTTTTCCCACTACGTGGGGAGGGCTCTTCGGAAACAGCTCCTTCAGGAAAATCATCGTTTTAGCCGGGCACGCAAAGGTCGCTTTTGGGGCCAAGGCCGCATCGTTGTCTATCGATCGCCCCAAGCATCGATAAAAAAAGCGAGCCTCGGGTGAGGCTCGCTTTCGAGAGGGTTGATAAACCAAAAACTTAGCTCGCAGCAGGAGCGAGAGTAGCAGCCGCAGGAGCGGGAGTAACTGCAGGAGCGGGAGTAGCCGCAGCAGTCGCAGCGGCAGCAGTCGCGGCCTTCTCGGCGATGTTCTTGGCGTGGATCTCGGCAGAGCGGTCCTTGACCTTAACGGCGACAGCGGCCTTGCCGGTGCGACCGCGGAGGTAGTAAAGGCGAGCCTTCATCACTTCGGACTCACGCTCGACCTCGACCTTATCGATGTTTGGCGAGTTGACTGGGAACACCCGCTCGACGCCTTCGCCATAGCTGATGCGACGAACCGTGAAGGACTCGTGGATGCCGTGCCCCTTCCGGGCGATGACGATGCCGGCGTAAACCTGGACGCGCTCTTTGTCGCCCTCGCGGACTTTCGTGTGCACGCGCACGCCGTCGCCGACTTTGAATGGCGTAATGTCTTTTTTCACCTGCGAAGCGGTGATTGCGGTAATGATCGGGTTCATGGCTGAGTTATTTGAGTAAATCTGGTCGGACCTGACGGGTTTTTTCCACTTGTCGCGCGTGCCGCCATTTTTCGATTTCGGCATGATTTCCAGAGAGAAGAACGTCTGGAACGGACATGCCCCGGAACTCGGAGGGACGCGTGTATTGAGGAAAGTCGAGCAACGTGTTGGTGAAGGATTCGTGCGTCAATGACTTTTCCTCACCGAGCACACCGGGGATGAAACGGGCCAGCGCATCGATCGCCACGGCCGCCGCCAGTGTGCCATTCGTCAACACATAATCTCCAATGCTGATCTCCTGATCAATCACGGCATCCCGGATGCGTTGGTCGATCCCCTCGTAGTGACCGCTAAGGAAAATAAGATGCTGCTGCTGAGACAACTCACAGGCCAGCGCCGGCGAGAGCGGAGTTCCGTCCGGGGTCAGATAAATCCGACGGCAACCCGGCGTCTGCAATTGCTCGATCGCGGCAAACACCGGCTCCGGTGTCATGACCATGCCCGCTCCACCACCAAACGGCCGGTCATCTGCTCGGCGATGTTTGTCCGTCGACCATGCCCGCACGTCGTGGACTTTCACCGCGAGATGACCGGCCGCGATGCCCTTGCCGAGAATGCTTTCAACCAAAAACCCATCCAGCATCCGCGGAAAAAGCGTCAAGACGTCAATCGTGAGCGGCATAGGCGCGAGGGGCTCGAAGCAGGCAACCGAGTTGCAGCTATTCGCTTAAACGAAAAATCGCCCAAACCTCGAAGGCTGGGCGATTAATAAAAAGGAAAAGCAGCGGATTAGCTGGCTACTACCGCAGGAGCGGTGGCGGCGGCAGTCCGGCGAGCCTTCTTAATCATGGCGTGCATCGTGTTAGTCGGCACAGCACCTTTGCTGATCCAGTAATCGACGCGGTCGAGCTTAAGAGTGATCGGGTTACCCTTGGTCTTGGGGGTGTACGTACCAATGTTTTCAACGGGGGCGCCATCGCGACGCGAACGGGCCTCGGCGACAACCACGCGATAAAGCGGCTGATGCACGGAGCCAACCTTGGTAAGACGAATTTTGAGAGCCATGACGGATGTTTTACGGAGCGTTGCTTGCTTGGAAAAGTCGAGGACAACACCGTCGCCCCCCTAGCCTGTCAAGCCCCGACTCCCATCACGTTTCCCTCTCAACCCCATTTTTTATGCGACCACTCACCGATTCTATTCGCTTACAATCCGGACACCGACGTGCGTCGCCGCGCCAGCGCCTCAAGCGGTAATCGACAATCAGGATCGGCCAAACAGCGGTGCCAAAAAAGGAAGCACCAGACCTTTGTTCTCCAGGTTGAGCGAACCCAAATAAATTCGCGCCCCTCTGCCCACGTGTGAATGAGGCATTCGCGGGCTCTTCGGAAATGCAGGCTTGAGCGAGGGGGGCCAACGGGATTCTGATCCTGTCTCTGTCGTCAACCCCGCCCCCCCACCCGTCCCGCCCCGCGAAGATCGACCTGCCTCCGAGTCAGTGATTCCCCAGGTCCCTTCCCCTAAAAAACAAATCCTCCTCGTCCCGCCGGGATTTTTCGTCGGATTATTCCCGCCGAAATCCCGTTTCATTTCAGCGCAAATCTCCCGGAACCCATCCCTGAAAATCCGGCTTCCGTGCAATCCTGTGATCCACCCAATCCCGCGACTCGACGTGGCAGTATCGTCACGATGGGCGCAATCATCCACTGAATCCACTTTCCCACTATACACTATGAAACGCCTCACTTCCTCACTGGTCTTTCTCGCGCTCGCAATGAACGCCATCACCGCGGTTCGCGGTGCCGACTCCTTTAAGCCCGCCTCTGGGTTCGTCAGTCTCTTCAACGGCAAAGATCTTACCGGCTGGTGCTATCGGGACGGCGCTAAAACTGACGAAAAAGTTGCAGACGCCTTCGATGGTAAGCCCGCCGCGACCGACGGGCGGTTCTCCGCGAAGGACGGCGTCCTCATCGTGCATCCCAAAACCCCGCGGCTCGCACAGAAGCTATGGACGACAAAGGAATTCCCGAAGAACTTTGTGCTGCGCCTCGAGTTTCGCTCAGCGGTCGGCGCCGACAGCGGTATCTTCATCCGCAAGCCCCAGCTCCAGTGCCGCGACTACCCCGTGGCCGGACCAGACAAATACAAGACGCTGAAAAAATACCGCGCACAGGACTGGAACGAAATTGAAATCACGGTGAAGGATGGCGTTGCGCACTGCACCTGCAACGGCGAGGTGCTGGAGGCTGCGCTGAAAGTTCCAGCCACCGGCCCGATCGGCCTCGAAGGCGATGTCGGCCTGATGGAGTATCGGCGTATCCAGATAAAGGAGCTGCCCTGATCTGGCGATTGTACCGAGTCGTCCTCCTCCTACCAGCAGCCAGCAGTGCGGATCGACGAATTTAATGGCACGGTAATTTCTCGGCTACCGATGGTGGCCTCGGTTGGCCACCCTTGCCCTCGGATGTTACCGGGGCCCCCACCTGTTTCCCAGAGCCTCCTTGCTCGCCTACAGATTCATCCGGCAGGCCTCAGTTCGCCGCGATCACCCGCACCTGAGCGTTGAACTCGGCATCCGGTGACGAGCTTATCGCGGAACTCAGCGTCAGCTCGAAGCTCAACAACCCCACGCCCGACGGCACCCTTGCCAGCGGCCGCGGTCCGGGGCAGTCCGTCACTCTCACATTTCGCTCGTCGATCGGCGCCCCTCGCGACGCCTTCGTCGGCCTCGCCGCCAACCCCGCGCTCACCGCGCATCTCAGCGAGCAACCCCTCACCGGCGTCCTCGCTGGCACCCAAAAAATCGATCGCGCCGACGGGAAATCCCTGCGCCAAAAACCACCACCCGGCACCGGCATCGAACGCTTCGAGTTCGAGATTTCCCAACACCGCCGCTGCGGAAAAAACACTGCCAGCGGCGCTCCCGCCGCCCTCTTCCGCGTCTCGGCCTGATGATTGCTTCCGTCGCCGTCCGCCGAAGTTCTAGGAACACCTGCTCGTCTTCACCCGCGCCGCAGTCCTCGCCGATCCCCGCACACTCCGCCTCACGATTCCGACGCTCGCCACCGGCGCCCTCTGCCATCGCACGTTCTCTCCCGGCTCGTCCTGCTTGTTTCAGCCAGCGAGCATCGGTCCTCCTCTGCAACGTTGCCGCTGAAACTCATTCCGCCGAATAGCCGCTCACACGAGGCGTGACGTGACTATGGGCGGAGCTTGGGCGGGTTTTCTTGTGAGGCGCGGGCGCCGCGGGCGCCACCCACTGCCCGGGAAACAGCATCATGCCGGGGTGGCGGGGCGGCCCGCGCTCGTTGTGGTGGAGCTGCGCGATCAGGAGTTCGACCGCTTGAGCCCCGAGCAAATCGTCGCATTGATCGATTCCGGCGATCGCGCCCGGCAGATTTCCGGGCCAGCGAAGGGCGGCGATTTGCAGCTGTTTCCGCTGGCAAACCGCACGCACGCCCGGGGCGGATAGCTGCGCGACCGCGCTCACAATCAGCGCGTCGGCTCCGCTCTCGCGCAGCCACGCGGCCAGGCCCCGCGAACGTTGCGCGTCGTGGAAATAGAGCAGTCGCCGGGCCCGCGCTGGCTCCGGGTGATTCGCGAAAAACGCCCCCGTCCACGCGTGTTTCGCCCGTTCGTCGATTACCGCGTCAACCACCGCCGCCGGCCGCGTGCAGCCGAGCTTCTCCAGTTCCTGCAACACCGTCCGCATCGCGAGAAAGTGGTGGTGGCCGACGTGGTGCAGCTCCGGCGTCCAGGTCACGTTGCCGATTACCACCGCTGCAAACTGGCTCCAGTTCCAGTCGAGTGCCAGCGAGGTCTCCGGCGTGAGCACCGGAGAAAGCAGCACGCCTGCGATGCCGCGCGCGACGATGATCTCCTGCAGCCGTGGCTCGGTCATGCCGGGATCGTCAGTCCAGAATTCCTCCAACGCGAACCCGAGGCGCTCCGCGCGGGCCACGGCGCCTTTGAAGACCGTGCGCAGGTAGGGATTTTCCGCCGCGACGCGCCGGCTCGTGTGCACCCAAACAAAGGCGATGCGCTCCGCCTGCGGCCGCACGCGCGCGCCGCGGAGGTGCGCCATGAGACCCGCTACGCGCGGGTTGGGCCGGTAGCCGAGGTCAGTCGCCGCCGCCGCGACCAGTTCCCGCGTGATCTGCGGAATTTTGGGATGCGCCCGCAGCGCATAAGAAACGGTCGCCAGCGAGAGTCCCGCGTGGCGGGCGACCGCTCTCAGAGTGACAACCGGCCGTTCCGTGGTGGGCATGGTGAACGAGTTCACCTTCGCGGTGATTGCCAAGCAATCTCGAACTTCGTGGGGTACTGACAGCTCCGCTGCGACCCCGCGCGTCTTAGCCACCGCCCCAATCAACACCCAGCCCCGCACTCCACCGTCACGAAATGAAAACTCCCCTGTATTTCCTGTTTTCCGCTGCGCTCGTCGCGCCGCTCTCGCTCTCCGCCCAGTCGCTGCCCACCAAACCCGCCACCGCGCCCGCCGCGACCGACGCCGTGGTCCTCTCGCCTTTCGAGGTCACCGGCAACCCCAGCGACTCCTACGAGGCCACCAACACCAATTCCCTCACCGGCATCAGCACGCCCTTGAACAAGGCGCCGATCGATGCCCGGGTGCTCACCCGCACGATGATGGACGAGCTCGGCGGCGGCGATGTGTTCCGACTGCTCTCCGATTACGGTGGCCTCGGCGCGATGCTCTTCGGTGGCGGCAGTGAGGACCAGCGCGGCATGCAAGAGGGCGACTCCGCCCAGCCTGGCGCCTACAACGCCCGTGGCTTCTCCATCGGCGAGCCGCGGCGCGACGGTTTCCTCCGCTCTTCCACCGCGGGTTTCAACGGTTTCGATGTCGAGAGCGCGGAGGCCGTCAACGGCTCCAACAACCTGCTCTACGGTTCCGGCGATCCCGGCGGTATTGTCGTGATCAACGGCAAGCGCGCCCGCGTCAACCAGCGCTCTGCCACCCTGAGCACCAAGTTCGACTCGGAGGGTTCGCATACCTACACCGGCGACTTCAACGTCGGCACGCGTCAACTCGCCTTCCGCCTCAATGTCCTCGAAAACGCAGACCGCTACTACCGTCCGATTCTCGGGCTCGATCAAAACGGCGTGCAGGCCGCGCTCACCTTCCGTCCCTTCCGTTGGATCAGTATTTTTTCCGAATACCGCCGCTACGAGCGCGCCGCGATTACCTCGAACGGCGCGACCCTCCGCACGCCGGCCGGCTTCGTTCTCAACAACGGCCTCACCATGGACAACCAGTCGCCCGCCTACATCACCGGCCTCGGTGGCTCCGAGCGGCTGAACAACCTGATCACGTTGAGCAACCAGGACTCGCTCTCCGGCGTCGTGCCGCGCCAGCACTGGATCAACAAGGCCAAGGGCGTCACCGTTGATCTCACGCCGCACCGCGACCTCGCGTTCCAGCTGCGCTACAGCCACGACGACCGCATCAACCGCGCGCTCTCGCCGCTCAGCACCCAGTTCCTCCATCCCGATCTGCCGACGAATCTCGCGACCGACGCCAACGGCGCGCCGCTCCGCCAGTGGGCCGCGTTCACCTCCCTCGGCGGCTCGCCGTTCTCCACCGGTGCGCATGGCTACAAGTTCACCGCCGTTGGCCACCGCGATCTCGGCCGCTGGGGCGACCACCGTCTCAGCGTCTTTTACTCCCGCCTCGATTCGTGGACCGTCAGCCGCAGCGCGCGTTTTTATGAGATCAACGCCGACGGCTCGTGGGTCCGCAACGAAGCCAACATCCGCAACGCCGACTCCGGCCGCACGCTCATGCCCGCGATGTGGCGCCCGATGTTCTCCACCGCCATGCCCGGCAATTTGAAGTGGCCGCAGGACATCATCACACACCCCAATGGCAAACGCTACGCGTGGGACACCTCGGTGGCGCCCGGTACGGTGCCCGCGACGCCGATGAACCCCGAGGGCCTCGGCGGCCCACTCAACGCGCTCGGTCAGCCCACCAGCACGGCCTTCTCCAACGACGACACCACCGAGAAAGGCTGGGGCACCGGCTTCACCAGTTCGTTCTGGAAGGGCCGCATCGACACGCTCGTCGGCCTCCGTTTCGAAAACGCCGGGACCGTGCGCACGACGACCACCATCGCCCGCGGCCCGATCGACTACGCGAGCCGCACGTTCGGCGTCGTGTTCGACACCCCGCTCAGCGGACTCCGCGGCTACGCCAATCTCTCCCGTAACGCGAAAATCAATTTCGCCACCGACCGCGACGTGTTCAACAACCTGCTGCCGATCGGCAAAGGCGAGACCAAGGAGGGCGGCCTCAAACTTTCCCTCTGGGATCACCGCCTGTCGGGTAACGTCACCTACTACCAGACCACGGGTTCAAACTTTGCCGCCTCGCTCGGAGCCATCCGCAACGACGTTGATCCCGACGGCATCAACGGCCGCAACGGCGGCGCTGGCTTCGTCTTCAGCCGCACCTCCGACGGCCTGAGCGCGAGCCTCAGCGCCCGTCCCCTCAAGCCGTGGCAGATCACATTCAGCTGGGCGCAGGCCAACGGCTCCGAGCGCAGCGACGTCGTCCTGCCGATCTTCTACAACGACGAGTTCAACACCACGACCGTCGGCGGCCAGCAGGTCGTCGCGATCCGGAATGCGGCCAACAACTCGCTCACTCCCCTGATGCTCCCCGTTGATCCCACTCAGCCGAACGGCGCCACCAGCGCTCTTTCACTGGCGATGATGAAGGATCGCGCGAGCCCGTATTTCGCCGACCTCGATCCCGATTCCGGCGCGATCCTCAACTCGCAGGCGCTCGGCCTCCGCACCACCGGCGTCGGCACCACAAAAACCGCGCTCCCGATCAGTGCGCACCAACTCGGGTTCGTCCCGCCCGTGCCCGAGCTCATCGTGCGCAAGTCCGGCGAAGCCACGTCCGGCTACTCGGAAAATTCGTTCAGCATGATCAACCGGTTTCAGGTGAGCGAGGGCCGCTTCCGTGGCCTCGTCGGCGGTCTTGCCACGACCTACGCGCGCAGCTTCCGCGGCTACATGTATACCGACGCCGCCGACGCCAATAAACGAAAACTCTTCTACTACCCCGACAAAGTGCAGAACAACGTCTTCCTCGTCTATCGTTTCAAGGGCTTCGCGAAATCCCAGATGTCCGTCCAGCTGAACATCGAAAATGTCTTTGATCGCCAGCGCGTCCTCGCCCTCCCGCGCAGCACCACCGGCGTGATCCGTTACTTCCAATACCAATACTCCCCGCGCAAAACCGCCCTCACGACCAACGTGACGTTCTGAGTCCGCCCGCCCGCTTTCACGCGCCGCCCCATCCGTTTTCACGATGCTACAAGGTATCTTTCCGGTCATCCCGACCCTCTTCACCGCTCGCAACGAGCTCGATCTCGCGGGGCAGCGCCGCGTGATCCGCTTCGCCCTCGATGCGGGCGCGCACGGGCTGGTGTTTCCCGGCGTGGCGAGCGAATACAGCCACCTCTCACTGCCGGAGCGCGAGCAACTGCTCGCGTTGGTGGCGGCGGAGACGGCCGGAAAAGTGCCGCTCGTCGGGGGAGCGAGCGCGCCGACACCGAATGAGGTGATCGCCGCGGGCACCCTCGCCATGCAGCACGGGATTCGCCACCTGATGATCATGGCGCCGGTCGGACTGGGCGCGGACGTGGCGGCGCAGCGGACTTTCTTCCAGCAAGTCGCCGCCGGACTCCCCGGCGCGGAGATTATTTTGCAGAACGCCCCGACGCCGACCGGCGCCGGCTTGACCGCCAAGGCCATCATCGAAATCGCGGCGAGCGTTCCGGCTATCACTTATATCAAGGAAGAGACGCTGCCCTCGGGTCCGGCCATCACCGCGCTGCGTGCGGCGGCCATCCCGAGCGTGCAGGGCGTGTTCGGCGGCGGCGGCGCGCGTTACATCATCGACGAGTTGGACCGCGGCGCATGCGGCGCGATGCCGGCGGTCGAGCTCACCGACCTGCACGTGGCGTTGTGGAGCGCGGATGCCTCCGGCGATCGGGCGCAGGCGCGGCGGCTCTATCGCCTGAGCCTGCCGCTGCTCACGGCCCAGGCGGTGTATCGCATGCGGTTGACCAAGCTCGTGCTCGCGCAGCGCGGCATCGCCGACGCCCAGCACGTGCGCGCATCCCTGCCGGAGATGGATGCGTTCACTGAACGTGACGTGGCCACGATGCTGGGCGACTTGCTGGCGGAGTTTCCGACAAAGAAATGAAGACAAAGATTCCTCATCTGCGCTGGGGGATCGCCGGGCTCCTGTTTTTTTCCACGGTCATCAACTACGTGGATCGGCAGGCGCTTTCGGTCCTGGCACCGGTGCTGACCAAGGAGCTCGGCATTTCGAACATCGAGTATTCGAACATTCTCACGGCCTTTCTCGCCGCCTACACGCTGATGTATGTCGGTTCCGGTTTTCTCGTGGACCGCTGGGGCGCGCGGCTCGCGCTGAGCGTCTTCATCGTGTGGTGGTCGCTCGCCAACATGTCGCACGCGCTCGCCGTCGGCGTATGGTCGCTGGGCGCGCTGCGGTTCCTGCTCGGGCTCGGGGAGTCGGGGAATTTCATGGCGGCCTTCCGCGTAGTGAGCGAATGGTATCCCGCCAAGGAGCGTGCCTTGGTGCACGGGCTCATCCAAGGCGGCGCGGCCATCGGCGCGATCATCACGCCGCCACTCGTCACGTGGATTTACTCCCTTTACGGCTGGCGGCCGGCGTTTCTGATCACGGGCGGGCTAGGGTTCGTGTGGCTGGTCTTCTGGCTCCTGCTGTATCACTCGCCCGACAAACACCCGCGCATCACCGACGCCGAGCGGGCGCTCGTGCTGGCGGAGACGGTGCCGACAGCTCAGGCGAGCAGCGTGTCATGGCGGCAACTCGCCCAGTATCCGCAGATGTGGGGCTTGATGGCGGCGCGCTTCGTCTCGGATCCGGTGTGGTGGTTCTACCTCTTCTGGCTGCCGAAGTATCTCGTGGAGCAGCGCGGCTTCACGATGGTCGAGATGGGGATGCTCGCGTGGATTCCGTATCTCTCGGCCGATCTCGGCGCGCTGTTCGGCGGGTGGCTCAGCGGCCGGTTGGTCGCTCGCGGCCGGCCCGTGCTGTCGTCACGCTTCGCCGTGATGTTGCCGTGCGCACTGCTGATGCCCGTGTCTCTGGCGATCCACCAAGCCCCGTCACGTGCGGTGACGATCGCGTTGATCTGCGTGGTGACGTTTGCACACATGGCCTGGAAAACGAATCAGAACACGCTCACGAACGATCTCTTCCCCAAGCACCTCATCGGCGCCACGTCGGGGCTGCTCGCCTTCGGCACGGGGCTCGGCGGCACGCTCTTTATCTGGATGACCGGCCACGTGGTGCAGGGTTACGGCTACGGTGCCATCTTCATCATCATGGGCCTGCTGCATCCTATTTCATATCTCATCACCCGCCGCTTCGTCCGACAGCCTATCGCTGTTTAGCGCCATGCGCATCAAATCCGTCCAAGCCATCCCCGTTCGTCTGCCACGTGACATCGCGCGTTCGCGCGGCACCGCGGGTTCCCCCACCTCGCTCACCGGCGATGGGGCCTACCGCTGGTCCACCGCCTATCCGGTGCTCTACTCGGAAAACTTCGAAACCGCGCTCGTGCGCGTCGAGCTGGCCAACGGCCTCGTGGGCTGGGGCGAGGCGCAGGCCCCGCTCGCGCCGGAGGTGGCGTGCAGCATCATCACCCACCTGCTGTGCCCGGCGCTCGATCGCGAGGAGTTCGACGGCACCACGGAGCGAATCTCTGCGCTCTGGGACCGTATGTATGCCACGATGCGCGTGCGCGGCCAGAACGGCGGCTTCATGTTCGATGCGATGAGCGGCGTGGACCTCGCGCTGTGGGACCTCGCCGGCAAGATGGCCGGGAAACCGGTCTGCGCGCTGCTGAGCGCCGAGCCGAAGCTCCGCATTCCCGTCTACCTCAGCGGCACGTCCGGCCAAGGCGCGGCGGAACGCGCCGCCTTTGCCGCGCGCTACGCCGATGAGGGTATCTCGGTCGTGAAGCTCTACTACGAGAGCGAGTGGCAGGACCTCCTCGCCATCGCCGATCGATTGCCGGCCGGAATGCGGTTCGCGGTCGATGGTCTCTGGCATCTTCCACCCGATCGCGCCGTCGCGATGGGTCGCGACCTCGATGCGCGCAACGCCCGCTGGCTCGAGTGTCCGCTCTATCCCGAAGAGGTCGCAGCCCACGCCGCCCTCGCCGCCGCCATCCGCACCCCGCTCGCGCTCGGCGAGAGCTACCGCAGCCTTCGTGAGCTGCAGCCGTTTTTACCCAGCGTCGGTGTGCTCCAGCCCGATCTCGGTCGCTGCGGCATCACCGGCTCGCTGCGCATCGCTGCCGCGTTTTCCGGAGAAATCGTCCCTCACCTCAGCATTGCGATGGGCCCGCAGATCGCCGCCGCGCTGCACTTCGCCGCCGCCGCGCAGAACTGCTCGCTCTGCGAGTTCAACCCGCACGTCTTCAACTCCGCGAATAGTTTCCTGCAAACCCCGCTCACCCAGAAGGGCGGCGAGTATCACGTTTCCGAGGCGCCCGGCCTCGGCATCGAGTGGAACGCGCGCTTCGACGCGAACTTCGCATGAGCGCACCGGCATCAGTTTCCACTCGACGATTCCTCAGCTGCGACTGGGGCACGTCCTCGTTTCGTCTTCGCTTGGTCGAGGTCACCACGCGTCGCGTGATCGCAGAAAGCCGCGGCGACCAAGGCGTCGCAGCCACTTTCGCCGCGTGGCAGGCCGCGGGCGCGCAGCCTGCAGAGCGTTGGGGCCATTTCGCGCGCGTCATCGCGCTCCACCTCGCCCGGATCGCCGATGAAACCGGCGCTGCGTTGGCGGGCCTCCCGCTGGTGATTTCCGGCATGGCCTCGTCGTCGATGGGGATGCGCGAACTCCCTTATCGCGCGCTGCCTTTGGCGATCGACGGCTCGGGCCTCTCCGTGGAACGCGTCGCCGCGCGCGATGATTTTCCTCATGCACTCGTCCTCGTCTCCGGCGTGCGCAGCCACGACGACGTCATGCGCGGCGAGGAGACCCAGCTCATCGGCGCATGCGCCCTTGCCGCCGCCGATCACGCCGCGCCCACACGCACCCGCGTGTTTGTCGTTCCCGGCACGCATTCGAAACACGTCGAGGTGCGCGGCGCCCACTCCGTCGCCTTTCGAACCTACATGACGGGCGAGTTTTTCGCGCTGCTTTCGCGCCAGAGCGTTTTGGCGAACTCGGTGGCGTCCGGCGCACACCTCAGTGGCCCCGAGCATCTCGCCAGCTTTGACCAAGGGCTGCGCGCCGGTGCGGCGGACAACCTGCTGCACGCGTCCTTCCGCGTGCGCACCCGCGCTCTGCTCGAAAATTCCGCCCCCACGGAAAACTACCATTATCTCAGTGGACTGCTGATCGGTGCAGAGCTGCGCGAACTCGCTGCGCAGGACGCGGCCATCACGCTCGTCGGCGCTGATCCCCTGCGCGCCGCGTATCAACGGGCCTTTTACGTCTTGGGCGCTCGCTCACCGCTGGCGGTGCTCGACGCCGACGACTGTTTGGTCGCAGGTCAGCTGATGATCGCGACGCGGCTCGGACTCCTCTGACGCCATGACCACGACATCGATGTTGCCCGATCCGCTTGCCGAACGCCTGGCCCGCTCCGGCGTGGTGGCGGTCGTGACGGTGGAGAATCCGGATGACGCCGGACCGATTGCCCGCGCGTTGCTCGCCGGCGGCGTCGGGGCAATCGAGCTGACGTTTCGCACGGCCCGCGCCGCCGAGGCGATCCGGCGCATCCGCGCCGAGGTACCGGAGATTCTCGCCGGCGCTGGGACCCTCCTGAATCGCGCGCACGTGGAAGCGGCAATCGAGGTCGGCGCCGAGTTCGGCGTAGCGCCGGGCTGCAATCCCTCGACGATCGCCGCCGCTCGCGATTGCGGGCTGCCCTTCGCCCCGGGCGTCATGACGCCGACCGACATGGAGATCGCACTCGAGCACGGCTGCCGCGTCTTGAAATATTTTCCCGCGTCCAATCTCGCGGGACCGGCCGCGCTGGAGACGATGGCGGCGCCGTTTGCGCATCTCGGCCTGCGTTTCATTCCGCTCGGCGGCATCAACCTCGCGTCGCTCCCGCAGTGGCTCGCCTCGCCCTCCGTCCTTGGTGTGGGAGGTTCGTGGCTCGCCCCGCGTGATGTTATCCAACGCAAAGACTGGGCCGCTCTCCAGCGAAACGCCGAGCAGGCCGCGGAGGTCGTCCGCGCGAGGAAGTGACACCGCTCCCGTCTAACCCCCCAGCCACCTTCTGTTCGCCATGAAAACAATACCCTCACTCGTCCTCGCCCTGCTACTCACCTCGCTCGCCGCTCTGCGCGCCGCTGATTCCAAGCCGACCGAGCCATCGCGCGACGATGCCAGCTGGCTGCGCGAGAAAGGTAAGCTGATCTTCCACGACGCCTTCGAGCGCGAGGAGGACGGCAATCTCGCCAAGGCCATCGGTAATGGTTGGAACAGCGCCACCGCCGACCGCGTGCCGCAGATCAAGATGGCCGATCTCGACGGCGGCATTCTCAAGATCGCCAGCGCCTCGAAGGAGGCTGGCCACTCCGCCCACATCCACCACGAAGCGGGTTTCACCGACGGCGGCGCCGTCGTGCGGTTCCGGTTCCCCGGTCTGAACAAGGGCGAGTCGCTCCAACTCGGCTTTGTGGACCGCGAGACGCAAGGCATCCACGCCGGCCATCTCTGCTACGCCAACCTCACTCCAGGCGGGATCACGCTCATGGATTGGAAGACCGGCGTCATGAACCTCGAAATCCGCCAGCGCCGGCAACCCTACCTCGATCGCAAGGAGCAGTTGCCCGCCGACCTCGATGCTCTCCTGAAGACGAAGCAGATCACCGTTCCGTGGAAAGCCGATACGGACTGGCATGAACTCGTTCTCGTGACCGAAGGCGACGAGATGCGCCTCAGCCTCGACGGGAAACTCGTGGCCCGCCATCGCTCCGCCGGCTTCGCGCACCCGATGAAGCGCTGGTTCAGCTTTCTCGTGCCGAGCACCGTGTGGATCGACGACGTGAAAATTTGGAAAGTGAAATGAAGCACAAGCGACGCCCATGCCCACTCGCGTGACCCTTCGCCTCGTCTACGTTAGCCTGCTCCTCTTCGCCTCCGGCGTCCCGGCTGCGCGCGCGGCGGAAACGCCCGCGGGCGCGATGACGGAACGGCACCGCGTCTTTCTCGAGACCAACTGTCTGGGCTGCCACGGGCCCGAAAAGCAGAAAGGTAAATTCCGGGTGGACGACTTGCCGCTCACGATGGCCGATCTGCCGACCGCGGAACGCTGGCAGAAGATCCTCAATGCGCTGAATTCCGGCGAAATGCCGCCCGAGGACGAGACGCAGCCCGCGCCCGCAGCGAAGGCGAACTTCCTCGACGACCTGTCCCACGCGATGGTCGGAGCCCGTAAGCGACTAGCCGATCAGAAGGGTGTGATCGCCCTCCGCCGGCTCAACCGGCGCGAGTATGCCAACACGCTCCGCGATCTCCTCGGCGTACACGTGGACGTGAGCGCTCTGCCCGCCGACACCGGCGGCCCCAACTTCGACACCGTGGGCGCCAACCTTTTTCTCAACGGCAACCAATTCGAACTCTACGAGGCGCTGGCGCACGAGGCGCTCGAAGAGGCGTTTAACGCCGCCACCGCCGCACCGGCGGCGAAGACCTTCCGCCACGAAACGGAAAAGAACCACCCGACCTTTCTGAAACGCAACCGCGAGTCGCTCGACGCGGTGGATCGGGCCAACCGCTGGATCAAAGCCGTGGATGACGCCGCCGCTCTCCCGGAAAACGCCGCGCTCGTGGCGAAGCTCCGCGAAATCGCCGCGACGGACGACGCTCTGCGCTACCACTGGCAAAAAATCCCCGGTGCCCCGAGCGCCAAGACCTTCGGCTTCAACGCGGAAGCGGAGGCAAATCCCGCGATCATCTACCGCACTCGGGACCGCACGGAATTCGTGCGCTACGACGAGTATTACCTCCAGCTGCCCGCTCTCGACCGGGGCACCTACCTGACCATGCCCGGTGGCTACGGCGGCACCGGCTTCGCCGCGGACCAGGGGCTCGCCATTCCCAAAGACTTTCCTCCGGGCGACTACGTGGTCCGGATTCGCGCCGGCGCCGCGCCGGGCGCACCAGCGGAGCGCCGCTATCTAGAATTCGGGCTGAAAGGATTCGCCGGCGCCGGCCCCGGTACGCCCGCGCTCAGCACCCACCACCTCACCGGCACGATCGAGGCCCCGGACGTCATCGAAATCCCGTTCACCTTCACGCGGCAGAGCGCCGACCGAAATCACCGCAATCTCTTCATCCGCGAGCGCGGCGTCCTCGATGGCGACCGGATCCAGCAACAGATCCGGGCGGCCATCGCCCGCAACGGCCACGGCCCGGACGTCGCGATCTGGATCGACTGGATCGAGATCGAGCGCGTACCGGTCTCACCCGAGACCATGGCGCCCGGACTCCGCGCGCTGGATCTCCCGCTCGATGCCCCAGCGGCGGACGTTGCGCCGCAAAAGCTCCGGAGCGCCTTCGCCCGATTCGCACAGGAAGCGTTCCGGGGAGTCCCGGCGACGGACGCTTCGCTAGATCGTCTCGTGCGGCTCTACGACTCGCGCCTCGCGACCGGTGGCACGCACCGCGACGCCCTCAAGCAGGCGCTCGCTGCCGTGCTTTCGTCGCCCCGGTTTCTCTATCGCGCCGAGCCCGAGGCCGGCACCGCGCGTCGCCCGCTCGACGGGCTCGAGCTCGCCACGCGGCTTTCCTATTTCCTCTGGGGTTCCCCGCCGGATCGCACGCTGCGCGATCTCGCGGCCTCCGGAAAAATCCAGCAACCGGAGATACTCGCGACTGAGGCAGACCGGCTGCTCGACCACCCGCGCTCTGTGCACTTCGTCCGCCCCTTTCTGGGCCAATGGCTGACGCTGGACCGCTTGGATCTGTTTCAATTCAACCGAAAGCTGTATCCAAAATTCGACGACTCCGTGAAGTCGGCTGCGCGGCAGGAAGTCTACGAGACCTTCGCCACCCTGCTGCGGGACAACGGCCGCCTCGGCGAATTGCTCGGCGCGGATCACGTAGTCATCAACGCGCTGCTCGCCGACTACTACGGAATTCCCGGCGTGACGGGCGACGCGTTTCGCAAAGTTCCGCTCCCCGCCGACTCTCCTCGCGGCGGCCTGCTGGGCATGGCGGCGATCATGGCGATGGGCAGCAACGGTCAGCACACCAATCCGGTGGAGCGCGGCGCGTGGGTGCTGCGCAAGCTCCTCCACGAACCGCCGCCGCCGGCCCCGGCCAATGTCCCGGAACTCGCGCGCCTCGGCGCCCAATTGCTCACCGCGCGCGAACGGCTCCAGCTTCACCAGCAGGAACCGCAATGCGCCAACTGCCACCGCAAGATTGATCCCATCGGTTTCGGTCTGGAGAACTTCGATGCCGTCGGCCAATGGCGCACCACCGACACCTATCAGGCCCGGGACGAAGCGGGTAAACCGCTCCCAAACGCGCAGAAAACTTGGACCATCGACGCCGGCGGCGCGCTGCACAAGGGGCCCGCCTTCCGCGACTATTTCGAGTTGCGGTCGATCATCGCGGCCAAGCAGGAAAACTTCGCGCGGGGATTTGTCTCCGCGCTGATCGAATACGCCCTCGGCCGCCCGTGCGGGTTTAGCGACGAGCCCCTGATCGCGAGCATCGTCGCGCAGGCCGGGACGAAATCGTTCGCGACCCGCGAGTTCATCCACGCTTTGATCCGCAGCCAAGAATTCTCCTCAAAATAAACCGACCACCATGAATGCTCCCCGCACCCGCCGTCACTTTCTGCGCACCAGCACCGCCTTGATCGCCCTGCCGATGTTCGAATCGCTCGGCTTCCGCCGCTTCGCGTCGGCCGCACCGGCGCCGGTCGCCGCCGCGCGCCCGAAACGTATGGTCTTTCTGGGATTTGGCTGGGGCGTGACCGAACAATCGTGGTTTCCCGAAGTCGCTCAAAAAGGCTCCGGCTACACTTTGCCCTCCGGGCTCGCCCCGCTGGCCCGGCACAAATCCGACTTCACAATCGTCCAAGGCCTCGTGAATAAGGACGTCTCCGGCGGCCATTCAGGGAGCACGTTCTGGCTGACCGGCGCCAACGAGTTCGGCGAACCAGGCCAGAGTTTTCATAACACGATCTCGGCCGATCAAGTGGCCGCCGATGCGCTGGGGAAGGAGACCCGGTTTGATTCCCTCATCCTCGATTGCGGCGCGGCGGCGAATGCCTCGGGGCACGGGCAGGGGCTCTCGCTTTCGTGGGATGCCCGGGGCAAGCCGATGTCCGGACCCAAGACGCCGGTCGAAGCGTTTCACCGGCTCTTCGCCCAGGATAGCACCCCGCTCCAGGCGCAGAAGACGATGCTCCGGCAACGGCGCAGCGTCCTCGACAACGCCGTGGAGAGCGCCCGCGAACTGCAGCGCCAGCTCGGCAAGACCGACAACGCGAAACTAGACGAGTATTTTCAAGGTATCCGCGATATCGAGACGCGCCTGAGCCGCGACGAACGTTGGCTGGGCGCGCCCCGGCCCGCGCCGGGCCTCGCGGAACCGCAGTCTAGCTTGGCGGGCTACGAGGAGATCGAGCTCATGTATGAGATCATGATCGCCGCTCTGCGCACCGACAGCACGCGCGTGCTGAGTTATCGGCAACCCGTCTCGACACTGCTCACCAGTCTCGATGTCCGCATCGACGCCCACACGATGAGCCACTACCTCGGCAAGGGCGCGGAATATCTGGAGGCGTCCGAGAAACGCGACCGAGCGCAAAGCGAGCTCCTCGCCGGTTTCCTCGACACATTGAAAGCGACCGCGGAGCCGGATGGCAGCTCGCTGTTCGATCACACGACGGTCGTTTACGGGAGCAACATTCGGACCGGCCACAACCTCGACAGCTGCCCCACCCTCCTCGCCGGCCGTGGCGCTGGCCTCCGCCTCGGACACAATCTCGTCGTGTCCAAGGATACGCCGCTCTGCAACACGTGGCTCACGCTGCTGCGGGGTTCGGGGGTCGCGGTCGAGCGACACGGGGACAGCTCGGGAACGATTCCTCAACTCCTCGCCTAGGCGTCCAATAAATTTGGATATCCGCGCGCTCGTTTCCGCGACTCCCGGAACGCAACCCATGAAACCACTCCGCCTCCCCGTGCTCCTTGCCTTCACTCTGTTCGGCAGCGCGGCGTCAGTCGTATTTGAGGGCACGCACGGCCTGGGCGTGGGCCGGCACATCGTCTTCCTCGCGGGCGATCACGAAGCTCGCTCAGCAGAGACCTTGATCGTTCCGTGCCGGCTTCACCTGACCCATCCCGACGAACCATAACGTCAGGAAACCCGCACCAAAAAAACGACGGCCAAAGCGTGACGAGCATGCAAACCGACCCAGACGCGGGCTTCCCCTGCCCTGCATGAAAACCCGTCTCGCACTCCTCGCCACCCTTCAGGCCGTTTGCTTCGCAGCCGACGGCGACGACCACACCATCCCGGCCGCCCGCCCCGACGAACTGACTCCGGCCAACGGCTGGCCCGCACTCGACCACTATCGCGATTGGAGCCGCTCGCTCGGTGGGCCCACGTCCAACCGTTTCTCCACGCTCGACCAAATCACCCGCGACAAAAAGATCCGGGCATTTTCCGCCGAGACGGGGGTGGAGCTTTGGGCGGCCGTGCTGCCCCTGCACGGCACCGCTCCCCCGACGACCTACGAAGTTGCTAGTCTCCAGTTCGTCGTGGTCGCGGCGACCGGCGGCGGTAAACTCGGCGGCCGCACGGGCGATGCGTGGGTGGCCTTCGCGCTACCCAAATCAAAATGAGCTCGGCCACATTTTCCTGAAAAACTCCCCACATGAAAAAAAATCCCCTCGTTCAACGCTGCCTCCTCGCACTGATTTTCCTCGCGCCAGCAAGCACGACGCGCGCCGCGGCTGAAACCCCGTCGCTGTTCGACCGCCAGAACATCGCCGCATTGTGGATCGTGCCTTACGATGCCAAGAAGCGCGGCCCCGAAGAACGGGCGCAGATGTTGCGGGAGCTTGGCTTGACCAAGCTCGCCTACGATTGGCGCGCCGAACACGTCCCCACCTTCAATGCCGAAATCGAAGCAATGCAGAAGCACGGCGTCGAAATCACCGCGTGGTGGTATCCCAGCCACAAGCCGGAAATCCTCGATGCCATCAAGCGCCACGGTATCCATCCGCAGCTCTGGGTGTGCGGATCACGCGCCATCACAATTACGAACCATGCCGAGCGAATCGAAGCCGAGGCGGCGCGCATCCGGCCCATCGCGGCGGACGCGGCGGCGCTCGGTTGCAAGGTGGGACTCTACAATCATCGCGAGCCGTGGTTTGAGGAGCAGGATCATCAAATCGCCATCATCGAGCGCCTGCGCCGCGACGGGGTGACGAACGTGGGCATCGTATTCAATTTTCACCACTGGCGCGGTTCGCTGACGGATTTTCCCGCGCTGTTCAAACGGATCCAGCCCTATCTGCTCGCGGTGAATCTCAACGGCATGAGGGCCGACACCACGCAGTATCCCGGCGTGCGCTACATCGGCTCCGATGAGTCGGAACTGGCGATGATCCGAGTCGTCGAAGCCAGCGGCTGGCGCGGCACGGTCGGCGTCATCCACGAACGCGGCCACCTCGACGCCGCCGAGGGCATCAAGGGCAACCTGCAGGGCCTCGAGTGGGTTCAAAAAGAATTACGTCAGCCCGGCTCTGGCGGGCCGAAGCCGCAAGAGCCTGCGCCCGCCGCCAAAGTGCCGCCCAAGTCCACCGTCCCATCGCCAAAGTCCGGTCCACAAACGTCGAAATGAAACGTCTCCACACAGCTCTCATCGCGCTGCTGCTCGCGCCGTTTGCCGCGCTCGTCGCCGCCGACCGCGCGGCCTACGACCCGAACGTGCTGCCCAAGGGCCATGACTATTTCGAACTGCGCGACGGCCTGGCGAACAGCCGGCGCACGTTCGAGCGCACGCACGCCGGGCGCGTGGTCTTCTTCGGCGGTTCGATCACGGCGGGTGGCGCTTGGCGGCAACACACCTGCGATTATCTCACGAAGAAATTCCCCGGGACGAAGTTCGCGTTCATCAACGCGGGCATCGGCTCGCTCGGCTCCGTGCCCCACGCGTTTCGCTTGGAGCGCGATGTCTTGGCCCACGGGCCGGTCGATCTCCTTTTCCTCGAAGCGGCGGTGAACGACACCTCGAACACCGCCGACCCCGCGCACATGCTCCGCGGCATCGAGGGCGTGGTGCGCCACGTTCGCATCGCGAGCCCGCTTACGGACATCGTCCAACTTCACTTCGTCATGCCTGAGCACATGGCGAACTACAACGGCGGCGCGGTGCCCGCATCCATCGCGCAGCACGAGAAGGTCGCCGTCGCCTATGGCAACCCTTCGCTGAATCTCTCGCGCGAAGTCACCGACCGCATCAACGCGGGTCAGTTCACTTGGGACCACGATTTCAAAAACCTCCATCCGTCGCCCTTTGGCCATCAACTGTACGCCCACAGCGTCGCGCGCCTGCTCAACGCCGCATTCGCAACGCCACTGGCCGCGGCCGAAAAACCGCACCCGCTGCCGCCGCCGATTGATCCCGCAAGTTATTTTCGCGGCCGTTTCGGCGATATCCGCGACGCGCGCAACATCCGGGGCTTCACGCTGGAAAAAACCTGGAGACCAGCGGACAAAAAAGGCACGCGCGCGGGATTTGTAGATGTGCCCGCGCTCGTCGGCACCGAGCCGGGCGCTGAATTTGAATTCAGTTTCGAGGGCACGGGCTGCGGCCTCTTCATCACCGCCGGGCCGGATGCCGGGCGTCTGGAATTCAGCGTCGACGGCGCGCCGTATCGGTCGATCGAAACCTACACGCGTTGGAGCCACTCGCTCCACTTGCCATGGGCTGTGATCCTCGACGAAAACTTGCAGCCCGGCCGCCACGTTGCGAAGGTGCGGATTGCCCGCGACCACGATGCCAAAGCCCACGGCACCGCCCTGCGCGTGTTCCATCTCCTGCTCAACTAATCGATGAAAACCCTCGCCCTCCTCCTTTGCCTCATCGTGTGGCCAGCTGCGGCTTTTTCCGCCGCAGGCGAATCTCTACGCACGGGCGACGGCCTTCTTTTCTACGGTAGCGGGATGGTCGAGCGCCTGCTCGAATCCGGTGACCTCGAGGCGCGACTGCACCTCGCTCACCCCGATAAAAAACTCCGCATCCGCAGCCTCGCGTGGACGGGTGACGAGGTCGGCTACCGGCTCCGCCCCGAGGGCTACGTCGAGCACCTCAAAACGTTGCTCGCCGCGTGGCCCGCGCAGGTCGTCGTGCTTGGCTACGGGATGAACGAGTCCTTCGCCGGAGCCGCCGGCCTCCCCGCGTTTCGCGCCCAATATCAGGTCTACCTCCGCGAGATCGCTCGGCGCCACCCGGGCGCGAAACTCGTCCTCCTCTCACCCATCGCCGTCGAGGAGCGCAGCACGACCGACGCCGCCGAGCGAAACCGCGACGTCTCCCTGTACACCCAAGCCATCGCTGACTTCGCCGGCGAACACGGGGCCACCTTCATCGATCTCTTCGCCGCCAGTCGCGATGCCTACGCTCGCAGCGCCGAGCCGCTCACGACACAGGGCATCCATCTCAACGCCGCCGGCACTCGCGCGATCGCCGACGCCCTCGCACGCTCGCTCCTCGGCGACGCCGCGCCCGCCGCAACCGCTTCCCCCCGGCTCACTGACGTCGCGCGCGCCGCCGCTCAAAAACATCGTTACGTGGCCGAACTCGTTCGCCCCAAGAACGCCGCGCTCTACTACGGCGTCCGCAAACGTCCCGAGGAAAATTCCGCCGAACTCCCGCGTTATCACCAGCTCGTCGCCCAAGCCGACGCCATCGTGCATGATCTCGCCGCCCACCCGGCAAAGCGTTTCGCGGATTATCCCGCGCCTTCCCTTCCAGCGATGCCCGAGGGCAAGACGACGACGTATCGGTTTCCCGGTGGCACGGTCCGCTCGCCCGCCGACATGCAGCACGAGTTGGTCGTAGCCGACGGCTACGCCGTGAATCTCTTCGCCTCCGAGGAGCAGTTTCCCGAGCTCCGCAATCCGGTGCAACTGAGCTTCGACGCCCGCGGCCGCCTCTGGGTGGTCACCATGCCGTCGTTTCCGCACACCATTCCGGGCGAGCAACCGCACGATAAAATCCTTGTGCTCGAAGACACCGATCACGACGGCAAGGCGGATAAGTCCACGGTCTTCGCCGACGGTTTCGATGCTCTCGACGGCGTGGCCTTCCACGAGCGTGGCGTGATCGTCTCTGCCCAACCGCGGCTCCTGGTATTGAATGACACCGATGGCGACGGCCGTGCCGACACCCGCACGGAACTCCTCCGCGGCATCGACGTCACCGATTCGCACCACGGCGGCATGGTGACCAGCGACCCACTCGGCCATCTCCTCTTCTCCGACGGCGTGTTTCACCGCTCGCAGTTTGAAACGCCCTTTGGCGTCGTGCGCGGCATCGACTCCTCGACCTATCGCCTCAATCCCGCCACCGGACGCATCACGACCGAATGGCAAAGCACGACGCCGAATCCGTGGAAGGTGTCCTTCGACCGCTATGGAAATGTTTTCCAACGCTACGGCGGCGGGCACGTGCTTGAGGGGGTCCCGCTCACGTGGACTCCGCTTGGCGTCTATCACGCCTACGGCCACGCCACCGTGCTCAACTACGCGAAGGGCTCGGCACTCAGTGTAATTTCGAGCCCCAACTTCCCTGACGCATTCCAACAGGGCATCGCCTCCGCCTCACTCCTCGGCAGCTACATCGTATCGCTCTCGGCTGTGACCGCGGATGCCGGCCCCGTCGTGGCGACGAATCGCCTCGACGTATTATCGTCGAAGAACAGCACGTTTCGCCCCGTCGACGTCGAGTTCGGTTTCGACGGCGCCCTCTACGTTTCCGATTTCTCCAGTTTGATCATCGGCCACGCCCAGCACGCCATGCGCGATCCCCAGTGGAATCACGTGCGCGGCCGCATCTGGCGCGTCGTGCACACGAGCAAACCGCTCGTAAAGAACTGGCCAAAAATCGAGGGCGCGCCGGCCGCCGCTTTACTCGCGTTGCTCACCCACCCGCAAAATATCGTCCGCCATCACGCGCGCATTGCCCTCCGCAAACTCGGCGCGGCCGCCGTGCCGGCTCTCGATGCGTGGGTCGCCGCGCAGCCACGCCAGCAGCCCAGTTTCGATCAAGCCCACCTCGAAGCTTCGTGGGTGCTCGCCACCACCGGTGCCGTCCGCCTGCCGTGGATTTCAAACCTCGCCCGCTCCGAAGATCCACTCATGCGCGCGGCCGCGGCGCAGCTCGTCCGTCTGACCGTCGCCCTCGTGCCCGACGCGGTGGCGCGCCTCACGCAAGCCGCCGCCGATCCGCATCCACGCGTGCGCATGGCCGCCATCAACGCCGTCGCCCATCTCCGTCCGTCGCGACCCGAATTCGACGCCGTCGTCGCGCATCTGCACCCCACCGAGCCCGCCGTGCAGCAGATGCTCACCGATCTCCGCGCCGGCACCAAGCCCCTCAAGGGGCGTTCGGTTCCCGTGCTGGAAGTTTCTCCGGCTACGCGCGTCGATCACTGGCTGACCCTCAGCACCACGTCCGCCAACGAACCAGCGCCCCTCACCAAGAACGCCGCGAAACAAAAAGGGAAAGCGCCCGCCACCACCGGCGGCACGTATCGAACATTCATTGACGCGACGACGCCCCAGACCGCCGTGCTCAGCGTCAAACACGGCTTCCTCGATATCTCCGCCAACGGCGTCCAACTCTCCTCCGCCGACAGCACCTACAGCACGGAGCAGCAAGTCACCTTCGAGCTCACCGCCGGTTTGAACACCATCGAGATCACCTACCGCCGCCTGCGCAACGCCCCGCCGCCGGTGTTTATTTACGATTCGCTCGGGCAACCACTCGCGGGCGCGCGTTTCGCGGCCGAACCCACCGCCCTCGCAGCGATGGCCGCCGCTTGGGAAAAAGCCCACGCCGCCGATGCCGGCGCCCTGCGCGTGCAGGCCGTGCCGAATCAAATGCAGTTCGCCCCGCGCGAACTCCGCGTCAAAGCCGGCCAGCCCGTGCGCATCGTTTTCGAGAACCCCGATTCCATGCCCCACAATCTGGTCCTCGTGGCGTTGGGCGCCGACGAGGAGGTCGGCGTGCTCGCCGACCACATGGCGAGCGACCCCACGAGCCTCGCCAAACACTTCGTGCCCGCCTCGCCGAAAGTCCTCCACGCCACCCCGCTCGTAAATCCCGGCGCCCGCGCCGAGCTCGCGTTCACCGCCCCGAGCCAGCCCGGACGTTATCCGTACATCTGCACCTTCCCCGGCCATTGGCGCATCATGCGCGGAGTATTAATCGTTGAGTGAAGACCGCGACTTTGCCCTCCAGCACAGGCCCGTCGGTATCGCCGGACGAGCCGACCCTCACACCGAATTCGGGGCCTAGTTCCACCAAACGACCGCGCGGACTATCGAGCCCACATTCTTTCTCGCCCATGGCGCCCCGCGTCCGAGCTGATGAAGCGGCGGGACCATTGTCGCGAAGTCACCCAGACGACACCCCCATAAGAAAATAATTTCATCGGCAGATTATTTCTCGCCGGCGGGACAATTCCCTTGCGAATATCAAGTTGGACCTCGCCAGGTCGTCATCGTTGTTTTTACCCGAACCACCTCACTTTAATCCTACCAACCCCACCTCATGCACCACCCCACTCGCACCTCGCTGCTCCTCGCCCTCATCACCCTGTCGCTTTCGTTCGCCCCGGCCCTCCGCGCCCAAGCCGTCGCGCCAGCTTCCACCGCTTCCCCCACCGGCGCGAAAGGTCAGGCCGCCACCGCCGAGGCCGTCCTGCTCAATGTCTTCGAAGTGAAGGGCGACGCCTCCGACACCTACGACGCGACCAACACCAACTCCGTCACCGGCACGAACACTTTGCTCAGCAAAACCCCGCTCGATGCGAAGGTCTTCAACCGCCAGCTCATGGATGAACTCAATGTCGTCGATATGACCGACATGCTCTCGAAGCTCGGTGGCCTCGGCTCCGCCGTCATCGGGGCCGGCGAAGATGTCCGCGGCGATCTTGAAGGTGATCGACAGGATCCAAAAACCATGACGATGCGCGGCCTCGCCATCAATAATCCGCGTCGCGACGGCTTCCTCCGCTCCGATACCACGCTGCTGGACTCCTTCGACATCGAACGCGTTGAGGCCATCGGCGGTTCAAACTCCCTGCTCTTCGGCTCCGGCGATGCCGGCGGCGCGATCACCAGCACCTCCAAGCGCGCCTACCTCAACCGCCGCCCCACCGCGACAATCACGGGGACAACAGACTCCGAAGGATCCTGGCGCTCCACGTTGGACACGCAGGCCAGCAACCGGATGTTCGGGCTGCGGGTCAATGCCGCGAAGGGTGACACGCGTTTCTTTCGGCCGGGCCACCGCCAGCAAAACGCCGGCGTGCACGTCGCCGCCACCTTCCAGCCGTGGAAGAATCTTCAGATCCGCGGCGAGTATCGCTATTTCACGCGCGACGCGGTCTTCGCCCAGGCGGTGACCGTGCGCGCGCCGTTGAGCTGGCAATTGCCCGCCCGCGACGCGTTTGGCGCAGCGGTCGTGAACGTCCCCGGCAACACCACCGCCGCCAACGTCGACAACAAGAGCTCGCGCTACCTCGTCTCATTTCCCGACGTCGCCCAGTTCACCCGCAATGGCCCCTTCGATCTCACCACCGTCGATTCCGCAATCGGCCCGTTCCACCGCGACGCCTACACCAATATTATCCGCTCCGTCGTGGCCGAGACCACGCTCGCGCCCGGCCTCGCCCTCCAACTCCGCTACGGCCATGACGCGCGCATCAACGATCCGCTCCGCGCCACCAGCACCGTCGTCTTCGCCCCCGGCGCGATCGGCAATAACTACGTCGATCCCGCAACCGGCACGACTGGCACCCAGTGGGCACTCAACACCGCCATGAACGCCTCACCCTTCTGGACCGGTGCCCGCGGCTTCCGCGCCGCCCTCGCCTATCAGAAGGACCTCGGCAAGTGGTTTGGCCGCCACCAGGCGAGCGCATTTTATCAAGACATGGACTCGTGGGTGAACACGCAGCCGTGGCGTTTCTTCGAGACCGATGCCAACGGCGCCTTCGTTCAAAATCTCGCCAACATCACCAACTCCACCTCCGGCCGTATCGAAATGCCAGCCGTGTGGGTGCCCGCGTTTCCCTCGCAGGTCATCGGCGGCCGCGAGTGGCCCTTCACCAGTTTTACTCATCCCAACGGCAAGACCTACCGCTACACTTCGGCGTTCTACTCCGACGCCGTGCCGCGCACGACGGGGAATCCGATGGGGCTTTCCGGCCCGGTCAACGCCGCCGGCGTCACCACTGCGGGCGGCACCCTCGACGACACCCGCGAGGCGAGCAAGGGCTTCAGTCTCTTCAGCGAGTGGTGGGGCGGCCGCATCGACACCATGGCCGGCTACCGCGCCGAGGAAGCGAGCACGGTTCGCGTCAACACGGGCGTGAAGCGCGGACCGATTTCCTACGACAGCCTCACGACCGGCTTCGTCTTCGACACGCCCATCCGCGGCCTGCGCGTCTCGGGCAACTATTCCACCAACGCGAAGATCAATTTCGACACCGGCCGCGATATCTACGACCAGCTTCTCCCCGTCGGCAAAGGCGAGAGCCGCGATGTCGGCCTCAAGTTCGACCTCTGGGAGCGCCGCATCTCCGGCAACGTAAATTACTACGTTTCCCAAGCGCAGAATTTTATCGGCGGCCTCGGCGGCTTGCAGAACGACATCGACCCCAACGGCATCAACGGCCGCAACGGCGGCGGCAACTACGTCTTCGACAAGACCTCTGACGGCTACAACGTCACGCTCAGCTCGCGGCCGCTCCGAGGCTGGGAAGTGCGCATTAACCTCGCCACGGCCAACGGCAGCGAGCGCACCGACGTGGTTCTCCCACAGTTCTACAACGACAAGTTCAACACTACGACCGTCGGTGGTCAGGCCGTCGTCGGCGTCCGCGCCGCCGCCGGTGCCGCCATCGTGCCGCTGCTCGTTCCAGCCGATCCGAGCGATCCCGCTTCGGCGCAGATCCCGCTCTCGCTCGCGATGCTACGCAACCCCAGCAGCCAGTATTTCGCGACCCTCGACCCCGAGTCCGGCCAAATTCTCAATGCGGAGACGCTCGGCCTGCGCACCGCCGGCGTCGGCACCAACGAGACCGGCCTTCCCATCACCGAGCACCAGCTCGGCTTCGTCTCGCCCTCGGCTGGCACCATTATTGTGAAGAAGGCCGGCGAAAAGACGGTCAACTACGCCGAGCGCAGCTACAGCCTCGTGAACCGCTACCAGTTCAGCGAGGGCCGGCTCAACGGCCTCGTGGTCGGCCTCAGCTCCAGCCTGCGCCAGAACCACCGCGCCTATATGTTTAACGACGCCGCCGACGGCGGTAAGCGGAAGCTATTTTATTTTCCCAACCGCCTGCTCCATGATTTTTATACGGTCTATCGTTTCAAACCCACCCGCCAAGTGCGCGCCTCCGTCCAGCTGAACATCGCCAATCTCCTCGACGCGAACGAGGTCCTCTACCTGCGTAACGGCTCCAACGGCACGCTTCGCTACTCGCAATGGTTCAACGCCCCGCGGAAATATTCGCTCACCACTAGCCTGTCTTACTGATGCGACCGCTGCTCAGTGCCCTGCTCTTTATCTTCGCCGGGACGGCCCTCGCCGCTGAGAAGCCACCTTCCTTCAGCGGCATCTACCCGCACCTCGCGATGTTTAACTCGCAGGGCGAGTGCGGTACCGGTGCCGTCGTTCCCTGGGCCGACAAACTCTGGGTCGTCACCTATTCCCCTCACTCGCCCAAGGGCTCCGACGACAAACTCTACTCGATCGACTCCGCTCTTCGGCAGACGATCCACCCCGAGAGTATCGGCGGCACCCCCGCGAATCGTTTCATCCACACCGAGTCCCAGCAGCTTTTCATTGGCCCCTACGCCGTCGACGCCCACGGCAAGGTCCGCGCCATTCCCTACGATAAGATGTTCGGCCGCCCCACTGGCAACGCCCGCCATCTCACCGATCCCGCCAACAAGATTTACTACGCCTCCATGGAGGAAGGCCTCTACGAGGTCGACGTCCGGACGCTCGCCGTCACCGAACTCTTCCGCGACGAACAACTCAAAGACGGCCGCAAATCAAATCTCCCCGGCTACCACGGCAAGGGCCTCTACTCCGGCCAAGGCGTCCTCGTTTACGGCAACAACGGCGAGCATGGCAAAGACGCGCTCGTAAATCCCGCCATTCCCTCCGGCGTCCTCGCCTCGTGGGACGGCCAAGCCGACGCTTGGTCCGTCATTCGCCGCAATCAATTCACCGAAGTCACCGGTCCCGGCGATCTGACGGGTAACAAGAATCCCACTACCGATCCGCTCTGGTCCATCGGTTGGGATTTCCGTTCACTCATCCTGCAAGTCCTCGACCGCGGCACGTGGCACACCTACCGCCTCCCGAAATCCAGCCACTCCTACGATGGCGCCCACGGCTGGAACACCGAGTGGCCCCGCATCCGCGACATCGGTGAAACCGATCTGCTCATGACGATGCACGGCGCGTTCTGGCGCTTCCCGAAAAACTTCGACGCCACCCACTCCGCCGGCCTGTCTCCACGTTCCAATTACCTCAAAGTTATCGGCGACTTCGCCCGCTGGGGCGACCGCCTCGTCCTCGGCTGCGACGACACCGCGAAGAGCGAGTTCCTCAACAAACGCAAAGCCAAGGGCACCCTCGCCGCCCCCGGCCAGTCGCAATCCAACCTCTGGTTCATCGAACCCGCGCAGCTCGACCGCCTCGGCCCCGTCATCGGCCGCGGCGCCGTGTGGCTCAACGATGCCGTGAAAAAAGACGCGCCCTCCGACGCCTTCCTCTTCTCCGGCTACGACGAACGTCTCCTCCACCTCACCCACGACGACGCCGCACCCGCGACCTTCACCCTCGAAGTCGACCGCGCCGGCAACAACCAGTGGACCGAACTCCGGCGCGTCGAAGTCCCCGCGGCCGGCTACACGTTCACCGCCTTCGCCGCCACCGACCGCGCCGCCTGGATTCGCGTCCGCGCTTCCCGCGACCTCCCCCACGCCACCGCCGTCTTCGCCTACCGCAATCGCGATACCCGCACCACCACCGCGGACGCCCGCTTCGCCGGCCTCGGCACCACTAGCGGCACCGGTGCCCTCCTCCACGCCCGCGCCGCCGAGAAGAAAACCCTCGGCGTCACCGTCGGCGACACGTTCTACGAGCTGGGCCCCGACCTGCAGCTCAACCGCACCGAGGACGCCGCCGCCGCGAAATGGGCGCACGCCAACCTCACCCCGCCCGCCACCGCCATCGGCCTCGATGCCGCTTCCGTGATCTACACCGACGAGCAGGGCAAACACTGGCGCCTCCCCCGCGGTCACGCCGCGTTCGACGGCACCTCGCCCCACGGCCCGATCCGCGTCGACCGCGAAGTCTGCACCGAACGCGATCTCCTCAATGCCGGCGGCACCTTCTTCGAATTCCCCGCCGAAAACGCCGGCGGCATCGCCAAGGTCCGCCCCGTCGCCACGCACAACCGCGCAATCCACGACTACGCCAGTTGGCGCGGTCTCCTCGTAATGTCCGGCGTCACCACCGACGCTTCCGTCAAAAACCCGCACGTCATTCGCTCCGCCGATGGCAAAGCCGCCGTCTGGGTCGGCGCCGTCGATGACCTCTGGGCCTTCGGCAAACCCACCGGCGTTGGCGGTCCGTGGAAAGACACCGCTATCACCGCCGGCACGCCCTCCGACCCGTATCTGCTCACGGGCTACGACCAAAAGAAACTCTCCGTCGCGCACACCGCGCCCACCAGTGTCCGCGTCCGCGTCGAGGTCGATCTCGCCGGCACCGGCTCGTGGGTCAACTACACCACCCTCGACGTCCCCGCCGGAAAATCCGTCGATCACACCTTCCCCGCCGGTTACCAAGCCTACTGGCTGCGCGTCATCGCCGACTCCCCCACCACCGCCACCGCCCAACTTACCTACGACTGATCTCTCGCCGCTTCTCTCCGTGTTCATCCGTGTCCATCCGTGGTTAAAAATTCTCTTCCTTCAATGAAACGCCTCCTCCCACTCGCCCTCCTAGCATTCACCGCCCTCGCTCCCGCGGCCCGCTCTGCCGACCATCTCCTGGTCGAAGCCGAATCCTTCGCCTCCCCCGGCGGTTGGTCCCTCGACACGCAGTTCATCGACATCATGGGCTCGCCCTACCTGATCGCCCACGGTCTCGGTCAACCCGTCAAAGACGCCACCACCACCGTCTCCTTCCCCACCACCGGCACGTATCGCGTCTGGGTCCGCACGAAAGATTGGGTCGCCGAATGGAAAGCACCGGGCACGCCTGGAAAATTTCAAGTCCTCCTCAACGGCCAACCGCTCGCCGAAACCTTCGGTACCAAGAGCGCAACGTGGTTTTGGCACGACGGCGGCACCGTCACGATCGCGAAAAAAGAAAACACCCTCGCCCTCCGCGACCTCCTCGGCTTCGACGGCCGCTGCGACGCGCTTTACTTCACCACCGATCTCACGACGACGCCGCCCAACGACACCGCCCCGCTCTCCGCCTGGCGCAAGACCACCCTCGGCCACCCCACCGAACCGCAGAACATGGGTGAGTTCGATCTCGTCGTCGTTGGCGGCGGCTACGGCGGCATGGGCAGCGCCCTCTCCGCGGCACGCATGGGCCTCAGGGTCGCCCTCATCCAAAATCGCCCCGTCCTCGGTGGCAACGGCTCCTCCGAAATCCGCGTCTGGGCCATGGGCCTCGTGCGCCGCGGCAACTACCCGCACATCGGCGAGATGATCGAAGAGTTCGCCGACAAAGCGAAGAATTCCCCCGGGACGTACGAGGAATTCGGCGACGCCAAAAAGGAAGCGCACCTGCGCGCCGAGAAAAACATTTCGCTCTTCCTCAACGAGCACGTCTACGCCGCCACCACGATCGGCGGAAAAATCATGTCCGTCACGTCGCTCAACACCTCCACGAGCCGCGAGAAAAAATTCTCCGGGAAACTCTTCGTCGACTGCACCGGCCACGGCAGCCTCGCCCACCTCGCCGGCGCCAAATACGAAATCGAACTCAAAGACCTCCTCGGTATGTCCAACATGTGGGTCTGGTCCAACGACACCGCCCCGCGCACGTATCCAGAAACTCCCTGGGCGCTCGACCTTCAGATGGACGACTTCCCTTACCCCAAAATGGGCAAGGCCGACATGACCGCCCAGGGCAAGGGCGAGTGGTTTTGGGAAAGCGGTTTCAATAAACACCCCATCAACGATCTCGAACTCATTCGCGATTGGAACCTCCGCGCCGTCTTCGGCGCCTTCAACGCGATGAAAAACCGCGACGGCAAACCCGAGCACCCCAACGCCAAGCTCGACTGGGTCGCCTACGTCGGCGGCACGCGCGAATCCCGCCGCATCGTCGGCGATGTCATGCTCACCCACGAAGACATCATCACAAAAAAGAATTTCCCCGACGGCTGCGTGCCCAGCACCTGGAGCATCGATCTCCATTTCGCAAAGAAGGAATACGCCACCAAATTTGCCGACAATCCCTTCATCTCCGTCGCCGAGCACGACCGCCGCATCGACCGTGATTTCGGTTACCCGGTCCCCTACCGCTGCCTCTATTCCGTAAACATTGAAAACATGTTCATGGCCGGCCGAAATATCAGCGTCTCCGACCAAGCCCTCGGCACCGTACGCGTCATGAAGACCATCGGCATGATGGGTGAAGTCGTCGGCAAGGCCGCCGCCGTCGCCATCCAGCGCAACACCACGCCCCGCGGCGTCTACGAGCAGCACTGGAAGGAAGTTGATAGCCTGCTCAAACTCCCCGGCCGCGCCCGGCGAGCGAGCCTCGAAGCCCCTTTCCAGATTAGCGGCCCCGCCCCGGCTCCGGTCGACGACAGTGGTGGCCGCGGCGGCGCCACCAGCCTCGCCAACCTCAAAGGCATCGTCGTCGACAACAAAACCGCGAAGCTCACCGGCTCGTGGACCAGCGGCACCAACCTTGAGCACGTCGGCCCCGACTACATTTACGCCCGCGGCGCCGGCCACAAAGCCAGCTTCGCTTTCGCCGTCCCCACCGACGGCCGCTACGAAGTCCGCTTTGCCACCGCCCCGCACGAAAACCGCGCCAGCAACACCGCCGTTACCGTCCGCCACGCCGACGGCGCCGCCGCAGTCACCGTGAACCAAAAGAAGCCCGCCACGATCGAGAAGGTCTGGATCTCCCTCGGCACCTTCCGCTTCAAAGCCGGCCAACCCGCCGCCGTCGAAGTCGACGCGACGAACGCCGATGGCAACGTCCACCTCGACGGCGTCCAATTGCTGCCCGCGAAATAATCCCGCGCAGCTCGCGGATATTTTTCCCGCTAGAGATTCCGCTCGCGCACCACCGCGGGCGGCAATCCACCGACGCGCGCCAGCCCGATCCACCAAAACCGCCGCCCATGCGCGGCGCCTGCACGACGGCTTAATTACGGGCACGTGGCGTGGCGTACCTCCGCCACGATCGTCTGAATTCCCGACAGACGCTGCGTCGAGGAAGTCACCGCCCCATCCGCGCCGTCCACTCGTGCGGGGGCCGTCGCCAAGACCGCCGTCATCGCATCGCGGATCGGCCGCCCCCTTCGTTGCCACGCCGCCACACCGTGCGGGCTTAGCCGCAGGGACTACTCATGGTGATCACAATCACCTCGGTTAGGTCGCCGCGAGGACCAGCGAGGGGTCCGGTCCGGCCGCGGGCCGCCCCTTTAGCATCGCGGCCGATGCGGAGCCAAAAACTGCCCCTTCTGCGGCAGATTCGTAAACCGGCCGTCGGCGTAGATCGCCGTGCCGCGCACAAAGGTGTGCGTCACGCGGGCCCGGCTCTTTTCGCCCACATACGCACTGATCCGGTGCCGCGTCCAGAGGTCCTCCGCCTGGATCGTCCGCACCTTCGTATATTCGATGAGCGAAAAATCCGCATCCCGCCCCAACGCAATCTGCCCCTTGCGATCGTCGATCTGGAAACGTCGCGCGACATTGCGCGCCATCACGGCCGCCAACACAGGCAGGTCTTGGCCCGCCGTCTTTTCGCAGTCGGAAATCAACAGCTCAAAACCGTGCTGGATGCCGGCGATGCCACCCCAGACGGCAAACATGTTCGCCGAATCTTTCATCTCCGGCCGCGCCGGCGCGTGATCCGACCCCACTGTTTGGATGCGCCCAGCTCGCAGCTCGGCCCACAGCGCCTTGCGCCGCTTTTCATCGCGCAACGGTGGTGCGCACTTCGCGAGCGGCCCGAGCCTCACGACGTCCTTGTCGTTGAAGAGCAAATAATGCGGGCACGTTTCCGCCGTCACATCCACGCGTTGCAACCGCGCCTCCGTGATGAGCGCGATGCCTTCCGGGCTGCTCACATTCACAATATGGAGCGCACATTGCGTCTCGCCCGCAATTTCCAACGCCGTGCGAATCGCCTCGAGTTCCACCCCGACCGGACGCGAGTCGAGCCACGCGCGCGCATCGGAGCGCCCCGCCATTTTGATCTTTTCGGTGAGCGCCGCGACCATCGCGTCATCCTCGGCGTGCACCGCGACGGGCAAACCGACCTTAGCCGCCCGCTTCATACCTTCCCGCAGCGTCTTCGCATCCACGTTCTGGAAGCTCGCGACCCCGCTGTTGCACATGAATGCCTTCAGCCCCACCGCACCCGCATCACGCAGGCCGGCGATCTTGTCGAGATTCCCCGCGGTCAATCCGCCCCACAACGCGAAGTCGGTGCAGGATTTCTCCTCGGCAATCGCGCGCTTTTCACGCAGCCCCGCTGCATCGAGCACCGGCGGCTCCGAGTTGAGCGGCATATCAAAAAACACCGTCCCGCCTCCCGCCGCGAGCGCTGCCGAGCCCGTTGCGATCCCCTCCCAGTCGGCACGACCGGGTTCGTTAAAATGCACGTGCGCATCAAGGATGCCCGGAAACACGTAGCGCCCCTCCGCATTCAGCTCCGCGTCCGTCGCGTCCGTGACGCTGGGTGCCAGCCGGACGATCTTGCCGCGCACGATGCCGATCTCGACCGCCAGCACGCCCTCCGGCGTCACGACGCGCCCCCCGCGCACGATGAGATCGAGCCGTTCGGGCTCGTGAACTGTCTTGGCGTTTTCCCTGACAATCGGACCAGTGCGTTTCATGACGCGTGTTGCTGGGCCATTCTTTCGAGAAAGTCCACCATCACGCGCAAAGCGATTTCCAGGTCCGCCAGCGAGGTATCCTCGTGCGGATGGTGACTCAGCCCAGCCCGACACCGCACAACGAACTTCGCGACCGCGGTCAACACCGCCATCACCTCCCGGCCACCACCACCCCGTCATGGCCGAGTGTAACAGGAAGTGAAGTCAGCCGTCGGGAAGAAAGGCGGAAGGGAGAATCGAAGGGAAGAATGGCGTTGGGATAAGAGGGTAAGTCGCGAAGGAAGCACGAACCTGCTTTGGGCTAAACAAATTGGGCGGGGTTCGGCACGGTCCCATGGGATGAACCGTCCCGCTCTGTCCGACGAAAAGGTGTCGGATTTGGTGGCGCGGCTGCAGCGCCATCCGCGACTGGGTGAACATGGCCGCGCTACTCGATGACGCGGAAAACCCCGCCGGCCCGCTCCACACCGGCGATGAAGCGGAGGACGCGACCGTGGAGCGCCTGCGCCCGCTCGGTCGATCGGCGCTGGACCAGTGGGCGAAGCAGCGGCACACGGCCGTGTCGATTGGTTTCGCGTGTGTGATTATCTCGCCGCCGCGCCCGACCCAGCCCACAGCAAAGCCTTCGTCGCTCCGCAGCCCGCTAGCGATCACCTCAGCGTCCTCGCCACGCTGCGCCTCTGCGAAGAACCCCCAGACGAGCCGGACAACCACTCCCCCGTGCGCACCGCGCTTCGCTATCTGGGCAATCGCACCGATCAACTCGACTATGCCCGCGCCCTCGCGCTCGATCTGCCATCGGCTCCGGCGTCATCGGAAAGCGGCCACCGCCTCGCCCTCCATGCCCGCATCAAGAAAGCCGGCACCTCGTGGACCGAAGCCAAGCTCCACGGCCTCAGCCAACTCCGCAGTCTCCGCGCCCTCCGCGCAAATCTCCACGCGGAACACTCTTGGGACCGCGAGCGACCTCACCACCCGTTACACGCCGTGGGACGTTCAACCCGGCGAGAGCCGCGCCCGTATCATCACAATAATTACGCCCACCGCCCCCCTCCACCCGGCAACGGGGAATTCACCCGCCTCGCACGCAACCTACCCGGCACATCCTTCTCGTACGCCTTGAACACATCAACCAGGTTGTCCACACCCGCCTCGCACGCAACCTACGCGGCACATCGTCCTCGTACGCCTGCTCCACCGCTCGCGGCGGGAGCGGGCGCGTGTTCACGCCAATGCATTTCACCGCCCCTGCGCCGGAAGTAACGGGCGCAAGACGACCACGTAATCGCGCGATGTCCGCGAACTCGTCCTTAAGCCGAAGAATGCCGACTGTAAACATATTGGGGTTCGACTTACTCAAATTTGCTTGCCCCACTCTGGCTCTCGTCCGTAAAAAACAGCGGTCTTGCAGTGACGATGCAGGCCACGAACCGTTGTTCTTTCACAGACCATGTTTTTCTTCCCCCCTTCCCCCGTTCGCTGTCACTGGAGTGTAGAGATACCACAGAAACAAGGCGTCGAAATCCGCCATATTAACCTTCACAACTTGACCCTGGATAGTAGTTCGCCGGCGTAGCTCAATGGTAGAGCACCTGTTTTGTAAACAGGCGGTTGCGGGTTCGAATCCCATCGCCGGCTCCAGTTTTCAAACGTTGCCCTGACCGTGTTGTGCGACATCCCAGCGATTTTTCCTGCCCGATTGTGTAATGGTAGCACAAACGACTCTGACTCGTTTTGTCTAGGTTCGACTCCTAGTCGGGCAGCCAATCTTCCTCCAATAAAAAATCGAACGGAGCGTTGCGTTCCGTAATTCATCCTCTGATTTCACCGAGGAAAATTATTCACCACGCTTCCCCACAAAGAAAGTTGACAGCCAAGTTTCGTTCACACCTATTTCGTCACTTTTCATTTTTTCGCTCCCCGAAAACACTCCTGAGACATGTTGAATTTCCAGATCGCCATCTCTTGCGCGTCGTGGCCTAAGGCGAAAAACTCTAGCAGAAACACTCGTTCCTTTAGCGCTTCATGGAGTTGAGTCCTTAAAAAATTATTAATGAGCATTTTGCTCTCGCGCGCGTCCTTCAGTCGGCCTGACCTTACGAATCTTTCTCTTAATCCTCACAGAATTAATCCACTAAAAAACGTCCACCTCTTATGATCAATCTAGTCGAAATCCCCTTGGCGATCCTGCTCATGAATCCCGACGGCACTGAAATGTCCATGATGGACCTCTTTCACGCCGGCAAAGAAATCATGTGGCCAATTCTATTGCTGTCGTTCGTCGGCATCACCGTCGTGGTTGAGCGACTCCTCTTCATCATCCGTGAGAACGGCACCCGCGAAGCGCAAGCGGTCGAGAAGATGCTGGAATTGGTCGAGAAACGCGACATTGCAGGAGCGCTCGCGATCGGCAAAAAGAGCAAAGATTTTATTGCCCGTATCTTGGTTTATACGCTGACTAATAAGGAATATTCGATGTCCAATGCCTTTGTCCGCGCTTCTGGACAAGAGCTCGGGCGTTTCAGCCAGGGTATGGCGACCTTGGATACCGTCATCACGGCGGCACCGATGTTGGGTCTTCTCGGAACGGTTACGGGTATGATGAAGACGTTCGGCGCCCTCGGCGGCGGAAATTTGGCTGCTGCGTCCGGTGCAATCACCGGCGGCGTAGCCGAAGCGTTGATCGCTACGGCAGCCGGTCTCTTGATCGCGATTATGGCACTCCTCCCATTCAACTATCTCAACGCCCGTACCGAGCAGGCGAAGCAAGAGGTCAGTGACGCCTCCCACGCCCTCGAAATCCTGGTCAAGAAGTCCGAGACCAATGCGCCGTTCGCTCGCTAAGTTCTGTACCCCGTTCTCGGTAAATTAGCCACTCCAGCCACCCTCCACCATGTCCGGATCATCAGGCGGTAATAGCGGCGGCAAGAAAAAGGCGCGCATTGAGATCATCCCTCTCATCGACGTTATTTTCTTTCTGCTCGCCACTTTCGTGTTGTTCACGCTCTCGCTGAATACTCCCCAAGGTGTGCCCGTAGTCCTTCCTCAGGCGGACAGTGGCGTCGAACGCGAAACCGCAGGGACGGCCACGGTATCAGTCACCGAGCAAGGCAGTCTCGCTTGGGATAAAGAATTCGTTGACCTCAATGAATTCCTCAACCGGTTGAAGTCCTACTACGTTTCGAATCCAGAAGGTCGGATCCTGATCAATGGCGATGATAATGCGCCATTTAACCAGGCCATTTACGTGTTCGACGAAGCCCGTAAGGCTGGCTTCAAGAAGATCTTTATTGAGACTCAGGTTCGTGCAATCAGCCGTTAACCCTTCGGGCAGAATCAATCCCTCCTCTTTAATTCTATGGCCGGATCCAGCTCACACGTAGATGATGGCAAGAAAAAGGCGCGCATTGAGATTATCCCCCTCATCGACGTCATCTTCTTCCTTTTAGCGACGTTCGTTTTGTTCACTCTCTCGCTGAATAAAATCGCTTCTATCCCGGTCGATCTCCCCGTGGCGAACCCAAACAGCCAGCCTAATCCCAATGATCCCACGGTTTACTTGCAGGTGTCGGACTCGGGAAATTGTTATTGGAAGCAGGGCGTTGGCTCGGCCCCAGAATTGATTACGGTCGCCGAAATTGCGCCTCGGCTTGTAGATTACAAGAACCGCGAAGCCAATCCCCGCGTACTCGTGCAGGGCGACAACAAAGCCCGCTTTGGAGCTGCCGTCCTTGCTCTCGATGAAATTCGCAAGGCAGGGATCGCCCAAGTATCCGTTCAAACCACCGTACAGCCCACGGGTAAATAACCTCCGGAACTTTTCTCATGCGTAGCGACCTCATCCTAGGAGTTTTCCTGTCAGCTTTTATCCACGGGGGTATCTTTTTCGGCGAGATGCTGATCAAGTTCGAACCGAAGCCCAAGCCCGTCGCCTTGGAGGCACCCAAGGTCCTGCTGATGGAAATGCCCAAACTAGAACCCGATGAGCCGGAAAAAGTGGAGGCCACGGATGAACCGATCAAGCCGATGGACTTAGCACCCCCTATGCTCACGGACGTGCCCCAGATCGTAACAGATACATCATTCGTCCAGAAGGTCCAACCCCCGCCACCCGAGGGAATGAGGCCTGCCGTTGGCGTTCTGACAATTCCTGGGGACCGCGATACCTCGCAATTCCGAGGTGCAGCTGTGTTTGATCCGTCGATGCTCGACAACCAACCGGTTCCCCGCTTGCAAGGTCGGCCGACCTATCCGTTTGAAATGCGCCGCGCGGGTATCGCTGGAGAAGTCGTTGTAGACTTCATCGTGGATGCCAACGGTGACGTCCAGAATGCATTCGCCGTCAAAATGTCCCAGCGCGAATTCGAATCTGCAGCCGTCCAAGCGGTATCCAAG
>Ga0209550_10000110_pt1 | contig 63831 bp, 67 predicted proteins | sample LauGreSuBDMM15SN_2_FD_187567 | JGI IMG/M metagenome (GOLD analysis project Ga0209550, IMG submission 187567) | Freshwater lake microbial communities from Lake Michigan, USA - Su13.BD.MM15.SN (SPAdes) (version 5) | ecosystem: Environmental > Aquatic > Freshwater > Lake | place: Lake Michigan... | reverse complement strand
GTCACCAACGCTAGGGGCCCGTGCTTAAGTTCACCGGCTGGGTAGGCCTCGGCATGGATATAGCTAATTTCTTTTAACTTTAACGCACCCTCAAGTGCGATGGGATAGTGCATCCCACGACCTAAGAATAGGGCGTTCTCTTTCGTCGCAAAACGATCAGCCCATGCCATGATTTGTGGCTCAAGTGCGAGCACGGCGCTAACCGCAGCGGGCAGGTGGCGCAGCGCTTTGACATGAGCCGCCTCTTGGTCTTGGGAGAGCCGGCCGTGCGCGTGCGCCAAGGCCAAGGTCAACATAAACAGTGCCGTCAATTGTGTTGTAAAGGCTTTGGTCGACGCCACGCCAATCTCAACGCCCGCCCGAGTGATGTAAGCCAACTTGCACTCACGCACCATCGCACTAGTCGATACATTACAAATGGTGAGGGTCTGTTCCATCCCTAAACCTCGCGCATGCTTGAGCGCGGCAAGCGTATCGGCCGTTTCGCCGGACTGCGAGATCGTCACGACCAATGTTTTCGGATGCGACACACTTTCACGATAGCGATACTCACTTGCGATTTCGACCGCCACAGGGATTTTCGCCACCGCCTCAATCCAATACTTCGCCGTTAAGCCCGCGTAGTAGCTGGTGCCGCAAGCAAGAATGAGCACACGATCAATTTCTTGAAAGATCTTTCGCGCAGCAGCACCAAACAACTCGGGGGTGACGGACTCGACGTCCTCCAGCGTATCCCCGACCGCGCGCGGCTGTTCAAAAATTTCCTTTTGCATGTAATGACGATATGGGCCAAGCTCCGCCGCACCCGTATGAACATGCACCGTATTAATTTTCCGATCGACTCGCTTGCCCGCCTGATCCATGATCCAGACATTTCCTAACTGCAGATCTGCGACATCACCATCTTCAAGATAAATAATTTGATCCGTTGTGCCTGCAAGCGCCAATGCATCGGATGCCAAAAAGTTTTCCTCCTTCCCGCGGCCAATCACGAGCGGCGACCCTTGGCGAGCCGCTACGATGCGATGCGGCTCGTCGCGACAAAATACGGCGATTGCATACGCGCCATGCAAGCGACGTACGGTCTGCTGTACGGCCTCAAGCAAGTCGCCGTTATACACATGGCGAATCAAGTGCGCGATCACCTCGGTGTCGGTCTGGCTCTCAAAGGTAAAACCGGCTGCCTGCAGCTCCGTGCGCAGTGCCTCGTGATTTTCAATAATGCCGTTATGCACCAAGGCAACGCTCGGTTCTTCGGTCCCAAGAGCAGAAAAATGCGGGTGGGCGTTACGCGTGACCGGTGCGCCGTGCGTCGCCCAGCGGGTGTGGGCGATACCGGTGAAGCCAGCAATATGGTTGCGCGCGATGTCCGCTGCCAACTCAGCAACCCGGTCGGTGCTGCGCGCACGGCGCAACCCACCGTTATCGTAGACTGCCACCCCACACGAGTCATAACCGCGATACTCGAGCCGCTTAAGGCCTTCGACCAAGATTGGGGTGATATCACGCGAAGCGACCGCAGCAACGATTCCGCACATAAAGCGTCTCCTAAGGATCGTGCTATTGTGCCAATATTTTTCGACTATTTATTTCATAAATGTTAATTTTATGAAATAAATAGTCTCATATTAATATTCATGAAATATAATTTCATTTACTCGATCCAATTTGTGATCCCACGCCATTTAGTCACCCACTCATGACGCTCTCCGCCCTAGACGATCTCGATCGACGCATTCTGGATCAACTCCAACAGGATGCCTCGCTCACGAACCACGCCTTAGCTGAACTTGTGCACGCCTCGCCCCCAACCTGTCTGCGCCGCGTCAAACGGCTCAAGGCACTCGGCGTAATCGCCAAGCAGGTCGCTATTCTCAACCCAGAGAAGCTTGGTAGCGCGCTCACAGCCATTGTTGAAGTCACGCTCGACGCACAATCGTCCGAACAACTCCCTTTATTTGAAGCCGCGATGCAAAATGAACGTGCGGTGCAGCAATGCTATCGGGTGTCGACCGGGCCCGACTTTGTATTGATTGTTCAAGTCAAAGATATGCCGGCCTATCACGCATTGGTGCACCGCTCACTCACCGCCCAAGCTAATGTCCGTAACGTCCGCACCTTTTTCTCTGTGCATCGCAGCAAGTTTGAAGCGCTCTGCACATTAACCTAACCACTTACCAAGCAGGTTAAGCTCTAAATATGAATAAGCCACTTCGCCTCGCAATTCTTGACGACTACCAAGATCTCGCCCACCGTATCGTTGACTGGGGCCAGATCCCAGGTCTATCTGTTGTTGCCTTCAAAGATCACGTCTACACCGAAGACGACCTGGTTGCGCGACTACAAGGTTTTGATGGTGTGATGCGTATCCGTGAACGCACGGAATTTCCACGCGCTGTCTTGACCCGCCTACCGCAACTCAAGTTCATGCTGGCAACCGGTATGCGTAATGCCCGTTCGTTAGACCTACAGGCTACCGATGAACTTGGCATCACGGTCTGCACAACAGAGGCCATGCACCAAAGCACGGTTGAAGTAACTTGGGCGCTCATCTTGGGATTGTTTCGCGCGATTCCGCAAGAGACCGCTTCCGTGCGTGCTGGGGGCTGGCAAACGACTGTCGGTGATGGCGTAGCCGGCAAGACCTTAGGCATCATCGGTTTAGGCAACATGGGGATCCCTGTCGCGAAGATCGGACGAATCCTCGGCATGCGCGTGATTGCCTGGAGCCAGAATTTGACGCAAGAGCGCGCAACGCCTCATGATGTGCTCTGTGTGACCAAGGACGAACTGATCGAAACTTCCGATGTGATTACGATTCATCATCCGCTCACCGACGCAAGTCTCGGTCTCTTAGGCAAGAATGAGCTCGCGCGCATGAAAGCCAGCGCCTATCTGGTGAATACTTCTCGCGCACAGATTGTTGATGAAGAGGCCTTGATCCATGCACTGACCGCAAGAAAAATCGGCGGCGCAGCGTTGGATGTCTTTACGTGCGAGCCCCTTCCACAAAATCATCCATTTAGAAACTTGCCTAACGTGATTGCCACCCCGCATATCGGGTTCGTCACACAAGAAAATATGACTGAGTTTTTTTCTCAGTCCTATAAAAATCTCGTCGCGTATCTTGCCGGTCAACCCATCAATGTGATCAACGCAGCGCATCCTTTTTTACCAGAGTCACAGGTCGCCAAGCAGATGCACAAAAGTCCTCTGCACTCAAAAAGTTAATGCTTTTAGAAATACGTTCGGCGTAACTAAACGATGAAAAACCCACCTACCGTGCGTGCCAAAAAATCAAACCCGGCGGAGGCGCTCGAGAATGATTTACCGGGTGGCGAACGGGCCTATCGCTACATCCGACAAGCCCTCGCCACCCAGCAGCTGATGCCCGGCGATCGTCTGCGTGAAGTAGAGCTCGCCAAGATGATCGGCCTGAGTCGCACGCCGATTCGCGAGGCCCTTGCCAGACTGGAGTCTGAGGGCCTTGTCGTACATGACGCTACCCTTGGCATCACGGTTGCAGAGCTTGACTACAGCATGGTGACCGAGCTGTATTTCATGCGCGAAGTGTTAGAAGGGACGGCAGCACGACTTGCTGCGCAACATGCCTCGAGCGTTGAAATCTCCTTGCTTGAAGATATGTGCGAACAGTACGCCAACTCTGTCGGTGACGATGCACAACTGGCCAGTAGCAATCGACAGTTTCACGAGATGCTCTACAACTGCAGTCACAATAGATATCTGATCAAAATACTAAAAACGCTACACGACACCTTAACGTTGTTAGGCAACACGACGCTCACGGATCCCAAGCGTGTCAAGGACACCATCAAAGAGCATGAGGCGGTTGTAGCGGGTATCCGCAAGCACGATCCAGAGGCCGCAGAAAAAGCGCTCCGCGCACATATTTACGCCTCACAAAAGATGCGTATTCGTCGACTCATTTCAAATCAATAAGCGCCTCATGTCTAAGAATATGACTCTCGATTTTGTAGCGTTGCTACGCGCATGGTCTATCGCGGATCCTGCCCTGATCCGCGTGGCACGCCTGTTACTCATCGATGGGCTCGCGGTTGCGCTGGCCGGCTCAGACCAGCCGGGTCCGCGCCTAGCGGCGGCTCTCGCTCGTCAACAAGGCGGCAAAGAATCCGCTACGGTTATTGGTCAAGGGTTTTCAACCTCACTATCCCAGGCAGCCCAAATCAATGGGCTGTCTATGCATGTACTTGACTATGAGCCGATGTGGAATCCCCCTAATCATGCGCTCTCGACCATGCTGCCTGGCTTGCTTGCGTTAGCCGAGCAGCGAGAAGCGCTGGGTGCAGGTCCGCAAGGCGCACGGCTACTGCATTCCCTACTCAAAGGCGTCGAAGCGCAAGGGCGGTTGCGTTTATCGTCTGGTCAGATCGAACCGCGCGAGCTTAGCTTGCATCCTCCGGGCGTCGTGGGCCCCTTAGCTTGCGCCCTAGCGTGCGGGGATTTTTTAGAACTATCTGAGGCACAACAGGTGGCGGCCGTTGGTATTGCGGCATCCCGCGCGGGTGGCGTGCTCGCGAACGTTGGTTCAATGACCAAGGCACTTCACTGCGCAGATGCCTGTCGCAGCGGACTTGAGGCGGCGATGCTGGCTCAAAGCGGATTTACTGCGGATGCGGATGCGCTGGCTGGCCCACGCGGTTACGGGTATGCCTATTTTGGTGACCGCTTCGATTCCTCACATCTCTTGGCGCCCTTACTTGTGCCGCGCGTGCTCACGCCTGGCCCCGCATGGAAATTATTTCCCTCGCAATATGCAACGCATTTCGTCATCACGGCTGCGCTGGACTGCCGCGCTGGAATCGCAGACCCCGCCAGCATTAGGCGGGTGGAGATTCTTACTCCGTTAATGCCCTATATCGATCGGCCGAATCCAACCTCCGGACTAGATGGTAAGTTTTCGCTGCAGTATTGCGTCGTGGCAGCTCTACTCGATGCACGTCTTAATCTAGATTCCTTTAGTGATGCACGGCGCTTTGCTGAAGATGCTACGCGCCTATTGTCTGTCACGCAATTGACCCAAACAGCCGAGATTTCTGGGCGCCTGGACGCTATGCATGTTGAGGTTTGCGTCACGCTCGCCGATGGAACCGTTGTTCGCCACCAATGCGCAGCACCACTTGGAAGTTGGTCGCGTCCTATTTCAGAAAAGGTTGTGGAGGACAAGGCCCACGACTTGATTGACCGACGTATTACGCCAACATTGGCGCATACATTTTGGGCTGAACTCGACGCCTCGCCGCAGACGCTTCGGATCTCGACATTAATGGCGTGCCTTACTGCGGATCAATCACTCGGCTAACGACCGGGTGATAGGCGTCTTGGTCGCCACGCGCACACGCCAAAGCGTACAAGCGTTGTACATTTCGAGCGCCCGCCGCATCGACTCCTGTCTCTTGCGCAAGTTCTAGTGCATAACGTAAGTCTTTCACGGCATAGTCGACAGAAAATGCTCTCTCAGGGAAGTCGCCGGGAATCATTGCTTTCATCCCATGGTTGCGCAAAGCGAAACTGTCCGCAGAACCCAACGAGAGGGTTTCGAACAGTGCCTGGGGATCCACCCCAGAACGGCGGGCAATTGCTCGTGCCTCAGCTAAAGCAACCACCGTTTCAAACAACACCATATTATTTAAGATCTTGGTGATTTGTCCGGCCCCGACGCCACCACACAGAGTGATTTCGCTGGCAAAGCACGCAATCAAGGGCTTTACCATCGCAAACTGCTCGGCCGTGGCACCAACCATCACCGACAAGGTGCCTGCTTCGGCTGCCGCGCGTGTTCGGGCAACGGGCGCATCGATCAGCGTGACGCCGCGCGCCTTGAACTCCTCAAATAAAACACGCGTTAATTTGACGGGGGAAGTGCTGAGATCCACCACTGTCTGACCCGCTCGTGCATGGGCCAGCAGCCCATCGGGCTGGCGGGCAACGTCGGCCACGACTTCGCCAGAGGGCAAGGACAGAAAAATAAACTCGCTTGCCTGCATGACGTGGGCCACTGACTGTGCCGGGATAACCGCGGCACCAAGCCGCGTTAACGGCGCCGCTTGGGTGTCGTAGGCAAGAATCTGTTGCCCCATCTTTTGGGCCAAGTTGCGGCACATTGGCTCACCCATCACTCCAAGGCCGATAAATCCAATTTTTTTTATTGTGCTCATGCTCTGCTCCGTTGCCCTGTATTCATAAGCCTTGACATATGTGCCAAGATTCGTGAATATACCGCTGTATTTACGCGTCATTCGAACGCGCCACCCATAGCGGATTCCCCTGCCAACGATAGGGTCAATCTCGGAGACAAACATGTTGGTTCAGCCCCTCTTTCACTCAAGCAGACTTACTGCTAAAGCTTGGAAAATTGCATTAGACAAGTGCCTACTCGCCCTTCTTGTGGCCTGTCTGGTCGTCGCCTCTCCGCTGGCCTTTGCACAAGCCAATGACTGGCCGGCCATCGAGGCCGCAGCGCGCAAAGAAGGCAAAGTGATGCTGTATCACAACCTGAACCCAGCAGGTGCCGAACGCCTTGCCAACGAGTTTCGTAAGGCATACCCAGCCATCAAAATGGAAATGACGCGCCTCGGGAGCGCGCCTCTGATTCAACGGTTTGGCACCGAATTCTCGTCTGGCCGGCATCTTGCCGACGTCATGATCACCTTCCCAGACCAGCGTATTTTTGACGGGATGAAGAGTGGCTGGATGGCGAAGTGGACGCCGCCCGAACTTAAAAACTTCCCACCTGCGATTAATCACGACCAACAAAACATGTTGTTTAACGTTCAAACCGCGCGCGAAGGGATTATCTATAACAAACAACGGGTAAAGCCTGCTGACGTACCCAAGGAGTGGGTCGACCTTTTTGACCCGAAATGGAAGGGACGTATCGGCATGAACCCCCCATGGCGGTCTGTGTCGATTCAGGGAGTCGTGGCCTATTGGGACAAGCTTGGCCTCGGTGACACCGCTGCAAAAATGAAAGACAACAACGTGCGCTTCTTTGAAGGCTCTGGGGGTATTCTTCAGGCAGTCATTCGCGGCGATGTGCATGTCGCCGAAATTACCGATCTCCCAGTAAACGTTGCGCTTGCGGACGGTGCGCCAATCGGCATAGTCTATCCTAAGTCTGGAACAACGCTCTCGCTGGGGTATATGTTTGTCGCCGAAAAAGCGCCGAACCCGAACGCAGGAAAAGTTTTAGCGAACTGGCTGATGACCGAAAAGGGACAAAACTTTCTACAAGAATTTGCGGGACTCGCCGTCACACGCAAGGGGGCACCTCCGCTGTCTCACCTCCCAGCCACAGCATCGTTACCCAACACGATCGATGGTCTTGAGTTACTACCGCCCGCCAAACAAAAACAAATTGTTGATCACTGGCGCACGACCTTCGGTATTCAATAATTAGTCTTACAGTTCTTTTAGGCCGGTTACGATGACCGGCCTAAAAAATTATGCCCCGCGGAAAACGAAGAACATGAATAGTGAGCGTCATATTTCGACCCCACAACAGCCGACTGCGCTCGCGCCGATCTTTCGCAATGCGAGCATATTCGATAGTGGTCGCTTACTCGGCACAATTTATCTTGTTACATTTTTTATTGTCGCAGCTCTGGTTGCGATTCCGCTTCTTGCCCTGCTGTACGGCAGCCTGCGAAGCGCGGCGCCAGGGCAGGCTGGGGAATGGACACTTCGTAACTGGGAGGGGCTGTTTTCAAGCGGTGTGCTCGGGACGTTTTACACCACGATTCTGATTGGCGTGGCCTCTGCTGTGATTGCAGCAGTGGTTGGCACCGCCATTGCGCTGATCGTACATCGCACCGATTTTCGTAAGGGAAACGCGGTTACCGCGCTAGTTAGCCTCAGCTTTTTTCTGCCTTCTTTCATTTTGGCGATGGCGTGGATCATTATCGGTTCGCCAGGAGGCTTAATTAACGGCGTCCTCGAATCGCTATTCGGTTCAGACACCTGGAAAGTTGACGCGTACACGAAAAGCGGGATGGTTTTTGTGACCGTCTTACATCAAATTCCTTTTGTGTATTTGATGATGCGCGGCCCCATCCTGGGAATCGACGCCACATTCGAAGAGGCTGCTCGCGCAGCCGGAGCCTCTCCTTTTAGCGTATTGAGACGCATCACACTGCCACTACTTGGTTTTTCAATTACCTCTAGCCTAGTGCTCACCTTCATTCTTTCGATTGAACAATTCGCTATCCCTGCTCTGATGGGGATTCCTGGCCGAATCTCTGTTCTCGCGACACAACTATATTTACTTGTGCAATTTCCCCCGCCCGACTATGGCTTGGCCGCCGCAATCGGCTTGACGCTCAGTGCCTTAACCGGCGGAGCCATCTGGCTTCAGCGCCGTATTGCGCGCAGCAACCGCTTAACTGTCACGACAGGCAAGGCCGGGCGCCTCACGCTGATTGAACTTGGCAAATGGAGATGGGCGGCAAACACGCTTTGTTGGGGCTATATCCTCTGCGCGCTGATCCTGCCCGTCATTATTCTTGCCTATGTCTCTGTTCTAAAGTATTTCAGCGCTAACCCGTTTGAAGGCGCATATACCTGGCGAAACTATTTGTTCCTCTTCGAGTCCGACGCGACCCTGCGCTCTTTCTGGAACACGCTCATCGTGTCAGGGCTCGGTGCGCTGTTAGGGGTCGGCTTAGCGTCCTTCATTAGCTACTTTACGCTACGTCATCGGCCTCCAGGCTATCGAACACTGGACTTTATTGCCAGTCTTCCATTTGGCGTGCCAGGCGTTGTGATCGGGCTCGGACTGCTCTGGGCCTATGCTTACCTTCCTTTACCCATCTATGGGACGCTGAGTATTCTGGTCATCTCCTTCATCACCCGCTTTCTGTCCTATGCAACGGAAACGGTTGGCGGTCGGATGATTCAAATTGATAAAAGCCTAGAGGAAGCTGCTTGGACAGCGGGGGCAACGCGCCTACAAGGCATTAAGCGGATACTGGTTCCACTGGCCATGCCCTCTCTACAAGGCGCATACTTCCTGCTGTTTATGGCGTTCTTCCGAGAAATCGCCTCGGCGGTACTTCTCTACACGGCATCGACAAGCGTTTTATCAACTTCGATTTGGTCATTCTTCGAACAGGCCAATTGGGGGCTTGCGAGCTCGCTGTCTTTAGTAGGCATGGTCGTCGTGTTTATCGCCATGTATCTGCTCATGCTGATAACCAATCATCGGCCCTCCATGAAACTCCTTGACCGCAGCAAAACGCCCGCCGTCAAATAACACTGCTCAACTGGATAGAATCACTATGGGTATCCGCGTTAGTAATCTCATCAAAGTATATGGTCAAACTACGATTGTGCATGGCATTTCCTTCGATGTCGCAGACGGTGAGTTTGTGACTCTGCTCGGGCCAAGCGGCTGCGGAAAAACCACTACCTTGCGCTGCATCGCCGGACTTGAACGCACGAACGGTGGAATCATTGAGATCGATGGTCGCGTTGTTTCCCAACCCGAGACCGATATATTTATCGCGCCGCATGAGCGCGACCTTGGCATGGTGTTTCAGTCTTACGCGATCTGGCCGCACATGAGTGTCGCGGAAAACGTAGCTTTTCCCCTCCTTGCTCGTAACGTAGATAGCGCGACTATTCCCGACGCAGTCGCCTGGGCGTTAGACGTGGTCGGCCTCTCTAGCCTTGCCGCGCGCCAGCCCTCCGAACTTTCGGGTGGCCAGCAACAGCGTGTCGCCCTTGCGCGCGCAATCGTAGGTAAACCAAAAGTGCTTTTATTCGATGAGCCACTTTCCAATCTTGACGCCCGTTTACGTGATCGGACACGTGCTGAGATCAGTAGGATTCAAAAAGAGCTCGCTATTCCCGCGGTCTATGTCACCCACGATCAAGCGGAAGCTTTATCGATGTCAGATCGCGTCATCGTCATGGATGCTGGACACATCGTGGAAGAGGGTCAGCCACGCGCACTTTACCGCCGTCCCACAAAAAGATTTACTGCTGACTTTATCGGTGCCGCAAATTTTCTAACGCTCACCTGCCGCAATCAGCAATGGTTTGCCCCTGATGGGTCTTCCATCACCCTTGCTCAGCCTGTTAGTGGGAAAGACGGTGAGCAACGCACGGCCATATTACGCGCAGAGGATCTACGGCTACAGGCGCGCTCGGCTGCCATGCAGTCTGACCGCATCAATACCCTGAGTGGCGTCATTGAACACATTCAGTATATGGGCCCGCACATTGAGTATTCCGTGAAGGTTCAAGACACAACCCTCAATGTGCTTGACCAGATCGAGTTTACGCGTGACGACCCAGTCTTAGTGACCTTCAATCCGACCGACCTCCACCTCTTGCCGAACACCTGATACCCTCACTCGCGGCTTACGGCACCCAAGATGTCTCGTGAAGGACATTTGTGCCGTTGCCTCCCCCGCTCGTATCGATCTGCGTCTGCGTTCTGCCTGCTTGCCCGGGCAGTGCGCGCTTGACCAACAGCTTGGCGACTGCTCGGATATCTGCCGCTTTTTCTAACGTTTCCAATCTTTCAAAAAGTGGCGGTATATCCGCGCGCGGCAGTGCACTCTTGGCGCAGTCGTTAAACTTTTCCCACATCTCATCGCTCGTCATCGGGTAGGTGATCCCGCGACCAACAAGATTGCTAATTTTGCGTGTGAGTGCCTGCCCATTTTTTAAGGTAACCGTCACTTCCGCGCCAAACTGCTCTGGCGAGTCATCCGCCATGTCGGGATGTGGTCCCGCCGACAGTTTGGCCATAATGTCACGAACGTCCGCATCAAAATGTGCCTGGCCCTCAAAATCATCAAGCCGCACCGCACCAGAAACGAGCGCGCGCGCGACCGCGTACTGAACCGAAAATTTTGCCTCAAGCGGCGTCTGCGGATTTGGATTATTCGTATGCGGTAGGCGACGCTTATGCACAAGCACCTCTACCCGCGCCACCTCTTTGAGATCAATTGCTTCTTCTCTGCGCAAGTTCAGCATCATCGTGACCGGCGGGTGTGTACTTCCACAGCACGGGAATTGCTTGAGGCCCATCTCAGAGCTGAGCACTTCGAGGGGATTCGCCCAATTCTCAAATATCAATTCAGCATTAAAGTTTCCAGGGCCGTTAAACGCATTCAGGAAACCTTGTTTATGTTCGAATGTCGCGACGTTTGCGTCGTAACCCGACTCTGCTAACAACACGGCCAACAGGCCGTTACGTGCGCACTGCCCCACATGCAAAGGTTTGACCATGGTGCCAAAGTTCGATTTCAACCCTGACGCGAAGGACGCAGCGATGGCCAAAGCCATCGCCATTTTTTGCTTATCCAAACCGATTAAATAGCCACACGCTGCTACTGCGCCAAATATACCGAGCGTTGCAGTAGGATGCCAGCCCTTGTCGTAGTGATAGAAATTCACAGCACGCGCGATTCGAATCTCTGTTTCAATTCCTACAACGTAGGCATGAATCAGCTTCAGGCCCGTCGCGCCCCGCTCTTCAGCCAGTGCGAATAAAGGTGCGACGAGTGGTGCCGACTGATGACCACCCATCGGCTGACTAAAGTCGTCGTAATCGTGCGCATGCGAGCCCACGCCATTAATAAAGCTGGCGTCCAGTGCCGAGGTCTTGATCGCCGTGCCGAACACCGTGGACGCACCAGGCGAAGTTCCTACTCCTGGCACTTTAAACAAATTAGTCACGCAAGGTTCTGTGACCCCCGCAAGCGTGACACCAATCGTATCGATAATCGCCGTGCGGGACAAGGAGATCGCCTGATCATTAATCAATGACGTATCAAACTCACAAATCAACTCTGCAAGTCGAGTGAGCAAAGTTTGTGGCTCTGTTGCCTGATCGGACATGATACGTCTTCCCCTTTCGGATTAAGCGGCTTTCGCTAAGACTTTGCCAGTACTTAACGCAGCTGCCTGACGACCAGCAATACGCCCGAACGTTGCGCCTGACACCAACCCTGTTCCCGCCGGGTAATTGTCATAGAACAAGCCACCGATCATTTCGCCACAAGCGAACAGCCCTTTGATTGGGCGCCAATCAGTGCCCACCACTTGCGTATTCTCATCTACACGCAGCCCGCCAAAGGTGAAGGTAATACCACCAGTCGCGCTGTAGGCGTAATACGGCGCCTTCTCAAGCTTTGTTGCCCAGTTGGTTTTTTCTAATGCTAAGCCTTGGGTAGACAATCCATCTTTTTGTGAGGGATCAAAACCATCGGCTGCATGTTTGGCTGCAGCGTTGTATTCAAGAACGGTTTTGAGTGCTTGTTTTTTATCATCGATGTCTAGCTGCTCGATCAACCCCTCGATTGTGTCAGACATGATCGGCTCGCTTGTCGAATAGCGTGGCTCAAGTAAATGCAGGACCTGGGAATCAAACAGTTGATATGCCTTCGCACCGGGTTCAGCCAAAATCGCACGTCCATATTTTGCGTAGGTGAACATCGCTCCGTCTGCGCCTTCATCGACAAAGCGCTTGCCCACGCGATTGATCATGACGCCATACAAATAGCTCAATCGATTACTACGGTCCGTCAGCTCGCGCGGTGCGAAATTACCCCAGTCTGCAGAAATCGGCGTGGCATGACATCCACTCCACTGACCCCAAGGCATCGCGCCAAGGTTCATCGCCATACGCAAACCATCACCCTGGTTGTGAGGCGTGCCGCGGACTTTCGCAGCACCAACGAGCGGGCCGATATGCTGGGTGCGCATTTGTACGTTTGCTTCAAACCCGCCACATCCAAGCACCACAGCCTTGGCGTGCAACGCTCGTACGCCATTGTCATCACGTACCGTCACGCCGCACACGGCTCCGGTTTCGTCCTGTAGCAATCCGACCACTGCGGCGCCATAGCGCACTTCAATGCCCATGCGTTCACAGGTCGCAAACCAACTACGCGAGAGCCCCACCCCTTCATGCTCGGCGCGCACCACCAGCCCGCGCGCCCAAACGATTCGATTGCCCTTTCTCACTCCGGTAAGCGTAATGGCTGGCTCCATCGGCACCTTACCGACCTCACTCATCCAAAAGACCGTATCCTTTGAATTATTGACAAGCACATGAGAAAGAACAGGGTCTGTCTGCCCAGAGGTCACCCGCATCAAATCGCCGTGAAAGTCATCTTTTGTATAAGGCGCAATGCCAGAATAAAAGTCTTCGTATTCTTGCTCAACACCCGGCAACAAGGGGCCAATTTCTTTGGGATCGTCAAAGGCGAAACGCAACACACCGCCACTCCAGTGTGTATTGCCGCCGCGCATTTCACGCGGGGCTTTTTCAAGCACCACCACGCGCTGAGCGCCATTTTCTTTGGCCGATACGGCCGCCGCCAACGCAGCGTTACCTGCACCCACAACGATCACGTCAAATTCATTCATTTTTTTGTCTCCACTATCCATTGGTCAGGCCAGCCCCATGATGCGCAAAAGACTTACAGATCATGTTTTGCATACACTTGTATTTTATTATATTGCGCACAAGAGGTAAAGCGTTGGGGCTCTGCTGCCTTGCGCCTTCGCTCCTCAAGGCGCAATAACCACTTGGCGATACAAACGTTCGTACATTTGCACCATCGTATCAACACCATACCGTAGCCGTACCTCATGAAGCGCTCGTGCAGCTAGGGCTGAGCCGCGCTCAGGATCGTCCAGTAGCTGCGCAATCTGCTCGGCCAAGCCACGGGCATCGCCTGGTGCACACAAAAGGCCTCGCTCGTCTGCGAGCAACTCCTTTAGACCCCCCGCTTGAGTCGCGACCACCGGCACCTGTTGCGCCATGGCGTCGAGCACGCTGCTGCCAAGCGCCTCCTGTCGCGACGCCATCACAAAGACGCTCAATGCCGCAAACAACTGCTCGACACCAGACTCAAACCCCAGTAGCCGGTAACGCGCACCCAAGCCAAGCTCGCGCACTGCTTGCCGTGCGGCGTCGGCTGCCGCGCCGTCGGCGCCCCAATGCACAAACGTCACATCGGGATATTTTGCACACACTTGCGCTGCGGCTTGGATCAACGTGACAGGATCTTTTTCTGGCGATAGGGCGGCCGCCGTGCCGATCAAACGCTGTCCGACCAAGTTTTCACGCGCGAGAAATTCCCGCACACGCGAGGGATTGGGTGCAACAACGGGGACGGCGCTCGGGATAACCTGGACCGACAATCCCATCGCTCGCATCGCTGCGGCAGCCGCCTCACTGATGGCAACGCGCGCATCGGTATAGGCCCATTTCAAACGAGAAAATCCACTAAACCCAACAATCGGAAAACTTGTCCGTCTTGAAAAAACCACCGGCCGACGATGTAGGGGCTTAGCCAACAGCGCCCAAGCCAACACATTGGCCGTCTGCACATGCAACACATCATACGTTGCGCCATGACGCGCCAGCCAAAGGCCAAACTCAGCCGCGGTCTTGGCTGCGTGCGTCCTCAGGCCTTCCGACTGCGCGCGGGCCTCTAACACACCACCGCGCCTCACTAGCAATTCAACCTCTTGCCCCCGCTCACGCAATCCCAACGCCGTGAGGAGGGTTTGTCGTTCACCCCCTCGCCAACCCCGCTCTGAATTGATCTGCAGGATACGCATCTGCGCTAGCCGTCCGCACGCGAGCGTGGCGCCTGAAAATAGCGCAGAGTGTTCACGCCGACTGCGATCAAAGCAAAACCTATTGCGACGCAGAGCCCAAGCATGGGTCCACTGCCAAAACCAAGACTAAATACCACGGCAACGATGGCCGCGCCAAACGTTTGACTAAATACCCGCGTCGTCGCCTGCAGACCGCCCACAGCACCCGCGCGGTTGCGTGGTGCCGAACCTAACATGACGCGATTATTCGGCGTTTGAAAAAATCCAAAACCAATTCCTGCCAGAACCATCGCAGTAAACAGCCACGCGTCTGACGCACTTGTCGGCATCACCACCACTAAGCCCAAACCAATCGCCATCGCCGCCGCACCCAGCCCACTCAATATGGCCACAGGAAATCGATCCGACAGCGGTCCTGCGATCGCAGCGATCAGTGCTGCCCCCACGGGCCAACCTGCCATCAACACACCTACGGCCATTTGAGGGCGATTAAGTGTCACTTGCAAATAAAACGGCAGCGAAACCATCGTGGCCATCTGCGCACAAAACGTACTGGCCGATGCGGCTAACGCAAATCGCATCGCAGGAATTCTAAAGAGATCAACCGGCACAAGCGGCGCGGTCTGCTGTGAAGAGCGTCGCACCAAGGCCCAACCAATTGCAAAGGAGGCACTCAATAGCATCACTGCAAGCAAAAAGTTTGTCGATAACGCGTCGATTCCTAGGATTAACAACGCAATCGTTGTCATGCTCAGCGCAGCCGCAAACCAATCGTATGGCGCCGAGATGCGTGGCACATCAGGCAGGTAACGCACCCCAAGCATCGTGAGGATGCCAACGGGCAAATTAAAAAGAAAGATCCACTCCCAGGTCGTGAACGACAGAATGAATGCCCCAATTGATGGCCCAATCACCGAGGACACCGCAACCGTCATCGCGTTTAAACCAATGCCGCGCCCGATTAAATGCGGGGGATAAATGTTTCGGACCAACGCGCCAAACAGACACATGATGGCTGAGCCACCAAGCCCTTGAAAAATACGTGCGCCCAACAACACCGGCATCGATGATGCCAACGCACTGGCCAATGACGCAAGAATAAAGGTCCACAGCCCGTAATAAAACAATCGCTTAAACCCGATACGCTCCCCAATCGCCGACATGGGCAGCAAGGTCATCGCCACAGTCAGGGTATAGGCGTTAACCACCCACACCACGGCAGAATCAGAGGCCTTCAGATCCTGTGCAATCGAAGGAAGCGCTACGTTCGTCATCGTGGCATCCAACACTGCAAGCGCCAATCCCGCTGCAAGAGCCAGTGCGGCTTTTCTACGTCGCGCTGTCGGTAGTCCTTCGTGCGCATCTGCTGCGCGGGGCGCTTGTGCTTCAGTCATCCTTACGCTTTTTTAACCGGCCGCTTCCAGCCTTCGATCGTCACTTGTTTTGCTCGGGATACCGTTAGCCGTCCGGCGGGTGCATCGCGCGTGAGGGTCGTGCCCGCACCGAGCGTGGCCCCCTTGCCGACACGCACCGGCGCAACGAGTTGCGTATCTGAACCAATAAAAGCATCGTCTTCAATCGTCGTACGGTGCTTGTTCGCGCCATCGTAATTGCAAGTAATGGTGCCCGCACCAATATTGACGCGCTCACCTACGTCGGCGTCGCCCACGTAGGCAAGATGATTTGCCTTACTACCTTTACCAAGATTGGTATTTTTAATTTCAACAAAATTACCCACGTGCGTCGCATCCGCCAACTTAGCGCCGGGGCGCAGGCGTGCATACGGTCCAATGTGCGCATCCGCACCCACCTCAGCCTGCTCCAGATGACTAAAGGACTCGATGCGCGTGGCGGCTCCTAGCGTGACGTTGCGCAAAACGCAGTGTGCGCCGATCCGCACGCCATCGGCCAGGACAACGCGCCCTTCAAACACACAACCCACATCAATAAAGACATCTTGGCCGCACAACAACTCACCACGCAAATCAAAACGCGCCGGATCAACGATCGTGACGCCAGCCTCTAACTGCCTGCGGGCAAGCTCACGCTGCCAAAGACGCTCGAGTTCCGCTTGCTGCTGGCGGCTATTCACACCGAGCGTTTCAAAACTGGCGACTGGATGCGCCACGTTGACAGAGACCCCCTCTGCGACGGCCAACCCAACAATATCGGTGAGATAGTATTCACCCTGCGCATTATTATTCGTGAGCTTTGCAAGCCAGGACTTCAATTGCCGTGTCGGTACAGCCATGATTCCTGTGTTGACCTCTTGAATCGCCCGCTGCTCAGGTGTCGCGTCTTTGTGCTCGACAATCGCGCATACATTGCCTTGGGCGTCGCGTACGATGCGGCCGTAACCCGTCGCATCTGACACAATCTCAGTAAGAATCGCCACGCCGCTCGCACGCGCGTTGAGTAACGCTCGCAACGTATCGGGCTGAACAAGAGGCACATCGCCATACAAAATAATCGTCACGTCGTCTGCATGAGACGCTTGCAACAAGGGCGCCGCTTGCAAAACCGCATGTCCGGTTCCTAACTGCGGCTGCTGTAGCGCGAACTGTAAGTCTTCTTGTGCAGCGTAGGCCTGCTTTACCTGCTCTGCACCGTGCCCAACAACGATGGCGATACGCTGGGCGCCCAAGGCACGCGCGCTATCTAAAACATGCGTCAACATCGGTCGGCCAGCAATCGGGTGCAGCACTTTGGGTAAATTAGACTGCATGCGCTTGCCCTGTCCTGCAGCAAGAATCACGATATTAAGCATAGTGAGATCTAGAAAAAGTTAATTTGATGATTTTCGAGCGGTCCGCTTAGTCGCTTTTTTTTCTGTTGTCGTTTTTTTAGCTGTGGCGCCCGCTGTATTTGCGCCGCCCATACTTGCGGCACTCGCCGCCGCCACTTGACTAAACTGTTGAGTCAACATGTTCCACCAGGCTTGCGCCGCAGCAGGTACCTCACTTGGTGCAGCGGCCGCCGGCTCCTGTGCCCTTGGCGTGGCTGCTGCAACAAAAGACTTCAAGGTCGCAATCGTTGCGAGCTGCACTTCCATCCCCTGAATCGTGCTGCTCAGCATCGACAAATTCAACTTCAACCAGTTTTCCACTGATTTAAGTTCAGCAATCTTGCGCTCGAGCTCTTCAGGATTCATGGATGGCGCCAAACCGACCCCTGCCCCCATACCAGCCGGGCCGGCTAAGCCTGCGAAGGCCTTGCGCATCATTTCCATGCTAGCAAAAAGCGGATTGTTGGCCATATCGCCAGTTTGACCGAGCCCGGGCAACACAAAAGGGTTGGAAGAGGATCCAGTCATGACATGCCCAAACCTGAAAGGGGAGAACCCCTAGATATTACTCGTATCCGCCCCCTCAGCAACAGAGCGCACTGGGAAAGAAAAATGTCGGTCAAATTGGTCTTAGCAGCCAAGCGGGGCAAGATATTCTGGGACAATACGGTATGCAAGAGACCATTACCCTGCCTGAATTAGAAGCTGCCATCAATTTTTGGCGCCAGCGTAGCCCTTCCATCGGCGAAGAGCTGCGACTGTGTGCACAAGCCTCTAGCTTGGCGACCCCTTATGCGCTCATGATTATCAAGCGCCGCGCTCAAATGGTCGTTACCGAGATGCCCGAAAAGGCTCAAGCGGCATTAACGGAATGGTTGGCGCAGCGCTGAGGCGCGCGCCTGATCCACCCAAAAGATCTACTTCAGCAGTAACTTGATATCGCGCGCAAGCACAGCGGTGCCAGCGGTGTTGCTGACCAACACCCGCGCATCCCCTTTGGGGTCAAGCAAATAAAACGACGAGCTGTGATCCATGCTGTAGCCGCCCTTTGCGGCCGGCGCCTTGGCGTAATAGGCCTTGAAGGATGCGGCGACTTGCTTGATTTGGGCTGGCGTGCCTGTCAAGCCTAAAAAGCTGGCATTAAATCCAGAGACATACGCACGCAATACTTCGGGGCTGTCACGCTCTGGGTCGACGGTAATCATTAACACTTGCACGCGACTGGCCTGGTTTCCCAAGGTTCGCATCATCTCGGAAAGCTCAGCAAGCGCCGTCGGACAAATATCGGGGCACTGCGTAAAACCAAAAAATACGAGCTGAACCTTTCCGGCAAAGTCCGAGGAGGTGTAGCTTTTCCCGTCCATGCCAGTCAGTGCCCAGCCGCCACCTATTTTTGTTCCGGAAATATCACTGCCTTTAAACTTTACCGACGAGCCCTCCCCACACGCCGACAAGCTGGCGATGAGGGCCGCCAACCCGAAGCTAAGCAGGGCTCTTCGAACGAGTGCGGGGCCGGCGCGGGTCGTCAAGCGCATCAATTAGCCGCCCACCACGATCAACCAGTGGTCAACTAAGAGCGCGGCAAATAGAAGCGACAAATACAGGATTGAAAACCGAAAAAGTTTTCTTGCAAGTTCGTCGCTGTAGGCACAGTAAAGCTTCCATGCGTACCAAACAAATAACGCGCCGAGCAAGAGCGCAGACAACAGATACAACCAGCCACTCATACCAACGATATAAGGCAGTACCGTCGTTGCGACCAAGGCAACACTGTAGAGAAGGATATGCAGGCGGGTAAATTGCTGCCCGTGGGTCACCGGCAGCATGGGCAGGCCTGAGTTGGCGTAATCATTGCTTCGATATAAAGCAAGCGCCCAAAAGTGCGGCGGGGTCCAGATAAAAATAATCAGCACCAAGAGCCACGCCTCTGCGGGAACTGCATCTGCGACCGCCGCCCAACCCAACGCTGGTGGCATCGCACCAGACAGCCCGCCAATCACAATGTTTTGTGGCGTGCGCGGCTTCAAGATCATGGTGTAGATCACGGCATAACCTACGAAGGTCGCAAAGGTTAACCACATCGTGAGCGAATTCACCCAACGATACAAAACGAACATACCAAGCCCACCCAGTACACCCGAAAACACAATCACTTGGATAGGCGAGATCGTCCCAGTGGCGGTCGCACGCGTAGCCGTGCGCAGCATGAGCGCGTCGATGCGTTGCTCGATCAGACAGTTCACCGCAAAAGCTGCCGCCGCAAGCAACCAAATCCCGATGGTGCCAGCGATCACCTTCTGCAAATCAGGCAGCGCCGGCGTCGCCAAAAACATGCCGATGACGGCACAAAATACCGCTAGTTGCGTGACGCGTGGCTTCGTGAGCACCAAATATTGGCGCAAGAGGCTTGGGGACGAGGCAGTGGCGCTAGGCATGAGAGTTGATTTTAAAAAGTCTAGCGTGATTGTACTTGTTGTCCCGGACCAGATTGCACAGAAAGACGATAAACAATCGTGACCGTCGCCAGCACCAAGCCCGCCGCACCCCCATTGTGCAGGACTGCGATCAACAGCGGCCAATGAAAGAAAATCGTTGTCAACCCCGTCACAAGCTGCGCCGTTAACAGTATTAAAACCAATTGTGCAGGGCCACGCGTCGCCCTGTCCGCGAGCAATCGCCATGCCAAGATGCCAAGCACGGCAAACACAACAAACGCAGAATTACGATGCACCCAATGGATACCCGTCAATGCCGTCTGGGAAATCATTTCACCGCTGGGCATCTCGCCAAGCCCCCGCACCACAGAAAAGCCATTGCGTAAGTCCATCTCCGGTATCCAACTGCCATGACAAGTTGGAAAATCCATACAAGCTAAGGCTGCGTAATTTGTACTAACCCAACCCCCCAATACGATTTGCGCGGCCAGCAACACCACACCCAGTAACGCCCACGATCGATATCTGAACGTTGCGACTGCTGGCTTGTCATACGCGCGCTCGCGCGCCGCTAGCCATGTCATCAGTCCTAATAAAAACATGCCGCCAAAAAGATGTGCCGTGACGACGGCGGGCATCAACAGCTGCGTCACCGTCCAAGCGCCAAACGCCCCCTGTATGCAAACAGCCACCAACGTACCAATCGCAAGCTTGGGCGAATACCCAAGTGCCGTACGATGACGCCAGCCAAGCCCTGCGATCAAAATGATTAGCAAACCTAGCAAGGCACCAACATAGCGATGAATCATTTCGATCCAGGCTTTAGGTAAGGTCACTGGGCCGTCAGGCATCACTTTTACCGCTTCACGTATGGAGTCCAGCGCGCCAATCGGGGTGACGCTGCCATAACAGCCGGGCCAATCAGGGCAGCCCAGGCCAGAATCTGTCAGCCGCACGAATGCGCCAAACATGATGAGATCTAAGGTCAAGAACCATGTCAAAAAAACAATGCGTCGATAGCGGGCACGCCCCGCATCATGCGTGGTCGGTTTCGTTGCGATGGGCTCGTTCATCACCTTACTTTCCATTCGGTCTCTTCGCTAACTTTCACTATCCAATCCGCGAGTTGGTAATTAACTTGCGAATCTGATTACGAAATTTTTCAGGGTCTGCTTCAGGCGGATATTGCAAAATCAAGTTGCCACGAGGGTCGATGACCCACAGAGGCTTTGCCAGGGCCTCACGCGCATCAGTCTCCGACACCTGCGGAAGTAAAAACTGCTTCAACACCTCTGGCTTGATGCGTACCATCACCGCACCTTTATAGGCCTCGAGTACTTTCTCCGGCACGGGTGCGTCATCGGTAATAAACCATATGCGCATTAAACGCTCAACATGCTTACCCTGACTCGCGTGCGAGTTACGCAAGATAAACAGCTTGCGCGCGCAGGACTCCGGGCATGTCGCGTCATCTGCGGCGAGCAGTAACCATTTACCTTTAAGCGAACTTAAGTCAAAAGGCTGTCCATCCAATGTCGCTGCAGGCAACGCCGTCGCACTTGGAATGGGGCGTTGCGGTTCGATCAGCGTGCCGTAGCTCGCACTCCCCTCGGGTCGCAAGCTTGGATTGAAGTAAACGAGTAAGGCGCCGACAACGGGAGCCAAGCTCATGAGAAAAATAGCAATCAACGGTCCACGGCCACGAGGCTTAGCAACAACCAGAGGTTTAGGATTCACAGAGGTATTCACACACATCCTACTTATTAAGTTTGTCGACGTCGATGGCGAACAAAGCGCCACAGCACGACACAACATGCAATCAAGGCAATGGCCGCAAACCCAAACCATTGGGTCGCGTACCCAACATTCTTGTCCGCATCCAACGATGGCAAGGGCCAGCTACGTACGAGTCCATCCTGCGCAGGACTACGTTGCAACAGCACTAAGGGCAAAAATTTCAACCCTGTGCGTTCGGCCAACGAATCTAGATCCAAATTTTGCACGCGGACTACAGAAGCAGTATCCACCCAGCCTGCTTCGGTTACAGCAATACCCTTCCATAACGAAGGCAACCCACTGTCCTCGCCTTTTTGGCTCGTCCACAACTCAAACAGTCGAGGGACACGCAACGACATTTCGCCTTCGATCGTTTGTCGACTCGTCGACGTTTCTATTTTAGGCGCTTGTTGGGGTCCGATGGGACGAGAAACCCAGCCCCGCACGACCAACACGGCCGAGCCCCCCTCAAGCACCAGAGGTGTCGCCAGCCATAAGCCTGGGCGACCATCCAAATTACGGTTGTCTAGCAACACGCTGAACTGCCCCGCCCAGCGCCCGGTTGCCGACGCCGCTCGCCAGGGCTGGACCGCCTCTGTGGTCATGTTGGGGAGTATCTCGAGTGGTACCGCCTGACGACCTCGCTCAATCTCGGCGCTAATGACGCGTCGCTCATCGGCACGGCTTAACTGCCACCGTCCAAGCGAGCCGCACACGAGCGCCACGATTCCAAGCAGCAGCAACGCAAGCAAAGTGAGCCTATTGGACGAGGAGTGTTGCATGTCTGCGATAATTCCTTTTCATCTGAGGGACTTTAATGCGTATCTTTGTGATCATTGCATTCATTGGAATTCTAGGTAGCCTTGGTTCAGCATTGTTTTATCTGATGCGAGACAAAGGCACTTCAAACAAGACGGTCAACGCGCTCACTGTGCGCATCGGTATTTCTGTCGCTCTGTTTTTGTTCCTGCTTGTTTCCCACTGGATGGGATGGATAGAAACGACAGGGTTTCAACGTTAACGCCCCACCTTAAAAACAAAAAGGCCAGCGAAGCCGGCCCCTTTTGTTCAGCATAGTCAGACTGGCGACTTAGAACCAATACACAAAGAGATAAAGTCCTAGCCAAACTACGTCGACAAAGTGCCAATACCAAGCCGCGCCTTCAAAGCCAAAATGATGATCGGCTGTGAAATGGCCTTTAAGCAAACGGATCCAAATAACAGTCAGCATTGTTGCGCCCAACAACACATGAAAACCGTGGAACCCAGTCAACATAAAAAATAATGAGCCGAAAGCACCCGAGTTGAACTTTAAGTTCAAGTCTGTGTAGGCATGATAGTACTCATAGCCCTGGCAGATCACAAAGACAAAGCCAAGCACAATCGTCGCAAACAGCCAGAAGCTTGCCTTACCACGGTGATTTTCACGCAATGCATGGTGCGAGATCGTCAGCGTCACGCCTGAGCTCAACAACAGCGCCGTGTTAATCGTGGGTAACCAGAATGGTCCCATGGTTTGAAACGACTCAACCACTCCCGCTGGCCCGAGGTTTGGCCATACCGCATTGAAGTCTGGCCACAACAATTGCTTGTGATCTAAATCACCTAACCATGGCAAGGTAATCGTACGGGTATACCAAAGCGCGCCAAAAAATGCCGCAAAGAACATGACTTCAGAGAAGATGAACCAGCTCATGCTCCAACGATAGGAAACATCAATACGCTGGCTGTTCATGCCCGTCTCAGACTCATGGATGGCATCGCCAAACCAGCAGTACAAAACCACAAACAAGCCAAGCACGCCAGCCAGTACCGCCCACTTTGCTGGGCTAACGCCGTTGACCCAAGCAGAAGCCCCGAGCATCACGACCAACAGACAGACGCTCGCGCGCACAGGATGCGCAGAGTCTGGTGGCACGTAATAGTAGGGTGCCTCTTTACCGTGGACCGAGTGGGATGCACTCATAGTGTTCTCCATGCTGCGAAGTGTTAAATTATTTGAAACTAGACAATACCAAGCCTACAATGATGACTAGGCTGACCACAAACAATACCCCAAACAATAAGCCTGCAACAACCAAGTGCACAGGATTGAGCTTCTCGATGTCCTCTTGATATCCCGTGCCTTTTCTAACTCCAAACATCGCCCAAGCGATTGCCTTGAGTGTCTGAATGAAGTTCAGCTTGCGCTGCGCTAACCGCTTGAGATCTTCGCTCATAACTTACCGTTATCCGTTATGTTCAAGCGAAAAAATGCGTATAAAACTGACGACTAATTGTCCACCCGAACAACGCTAAAACAAGCACGAGAAAAATCAAACCTGCTCGTCTATTTTTCTTACGTTGCTCTGGTGTCATCCCCATCGCCTTACTTAACCTCGGGGGGTGTTTCGAAAGTATGGAATGGGGCAGGCGAAGGTACCGTCCACTCCAAACCTTCAGCGCCTTCCCAAGGCTTGGCGGCAGCCCGCTCGCCTTTGCCAGCATATGATTTCAACACGATGTACAAGAACAAGAGCTGCGACAGACCAAACCAGAATGCGCCAAGTGTTGCGACCTGGTGGAAATCAGTGAACTGTGCGGCATAGTCTGCGTAACGCCGTGGCATACCGGCCAGGCCCATGAAGTGCATCGGGAAGAACGTGATGTTGAAAGAAATCATGCTCATCCAGAAGTGCCACTTGCCCAGACGCTCGTCATACATATATCCCGACCATTTGGGTAGCCAGTAATAGGTCCCTGCAAATAACCCGAAGAGAGACCCCGCGACCAAGACGTAATGGAAGTGTGCGACCACGTAATACGTATCGTGCACCTGAATATCGATCGGGGCCATTGACAAGATCAAGCCGGTAAATCCGCCGATCGTAAACACGAAAATAAAACCAATCGAAAACAGCATCGGGGTTTCAAACGTCATCGAACCACGCCACATTGTCGCAACCCAGTTAAAGATTTTCACACCCGTAGGGATAGCAATCAACATCGTCGCATACATGAAGTACAGCTGGCCTGTCACCGGCATACCGGTCGCAAACATGTGGTGTGCCCAAACAATAAACGAAAGGATCGCGATCGACGCTGTCGCATACACCATCGATGCATAACCGAACAGCTGTTTACGGGCGAAGGCTGGGATAATTGCCGACACAATTCCAAACGCCGGCAAAATCATGATATACACCTCGGGGTGGCCGAAGAACCAGAAAATATGCTGGTAAAGAACCGGGTCACCGCCAACCGCTGCGTTAAAGAAGCCTGTGCCGAAGTGACGGTCCGTCAAGACCATTGTGATCGCAGCCGCCAAGACGGGCATTACAGCAATTAGTAGATAAGCGGTGATCAGCCATGTCCAGCAAAACAAAGGCATCTTCATCAAGGTCATGCCTGGCGCACGCATGTTCAAGATTGTCACGACGATATTAATCGCGCCCATGATGGACGAGGCGCCCATGAGGTGCATGGCAAAAATCGCCATGTCCATTCCTGGACCCATCTGTGAGGTAAGCGGAGCATAGAGCGTCCAACCCGCTGCCGTTGCACCGCCAGGCACAAAAAACGAACTCGACAACAAGGTACCCGCCACTGGCAGGAGCCAGAAACTGAAGTTGTTCATACGCGCGAAGGCCATGTCCGATGCACCAATCTGCAAAGGAATCATCCAGTTCGCGAAGCCAACAAAGGCGGGCATGATGGCGCCAAACACCATAATCAAGCCATGCATTGTCGTGAATTGGTTGAACAACTCAGGACGGAAGAACTGCAAACCTGGCTGAAACAGCTCCGTACGCAGCAGCAGCGCCAAGACGCCCCCAAGCAAAAGCATCGCGAACGAGAAAATCAGGTACATCGTTCCGATGTCTTTATGGTTAGTCGCAAACAACCAACGGCGCCAACCATGCAAGGATGGGCCGTGATGGTCGTGTGCGTGGTCATGGTCGTGTGCGTGGTCATGACCATGCCCGTGACCTGCTACGTGATCTGCTGGAATGCTACTCATGTTGGACTCCTATCCCGCTTTAAGCTGTCACCAACGCGCTCAATTGGTGATCAACGCATCTTTACAAACAGCCACAACGATATGCGGCCGCATCAATCTAAAAATTAACTATCGTGCTGCCTTGATATCAGCCGGTGCCACCACTGCATCTTGACCCTTTCCTGCGTTGGTCCAAGATGCACGTGTGTAGGTAATCACGGCGGCGATTTCAACATCGTTTAACTGCGCAGCGTACGACTGCATCGCAGTGCCAGCCTTACCCTTAAGCAAAATCTGAATGTTGTCCGCCTTGGGGCCCATCACGATCTTGCTCGCATCAAGCGCAGGGAACGCGCCCACCACACCTCTACCGCTTCCCTGGTGGCAAGCGACGCAATTCGCCGCATAGACTTTCTCTCCGCGAGCGATCAGCTCAGGCCCGGTCCATTCTTTGTTAGGATCGTCAGCCTGTGCAGCAAGTAGTTTTTTCTGCTCGTCAGCCCACTTCGCGTAGTCAGCTTCAGACACGACCTTGACAACGATTGGCATAAACGCGTGATCTTTACCGCAGAGCTCTGTACATTGGCCGCGGTACTCACCGATTTTGTCAGCGCGAAACCACGTGTTGCGTATGAATCCCGGAATTGCATCTTGCTTGACGGCTAGGTCTGGGACCATCCATGAGTGAATCACGTCGGCTGCAGTGACTGCAACGCGGATCTTTTTGCCTACGGGGACGACCAGAGGATTGTCCACTTCCATCAAATAAGTTGGGCCCTTGGGCTCACGACCCTCAATCTGCGCACGTGGGGTAGCGAGGTTCGAGAGAATTTTCACGCCAGTGGCTGGGCCGTCGATGTACTCGTAGCCCCATTTCCACTGGTAGCCGGTCACTTTGACCGTAAGGTCTGCGCCGCTGGTATCTTTCATCGCAACGACTGTGCGTGTTGCGGGCAAGGCCATGGCAATCACGATCAAGAATGGCACGACTGTCCAAGCGACTTCCACACCCATGTGCTCGTGGAAGGTCGCAGACTTATACCCTTTAGACTTTCGGTGCGCCCAGATTGAGTAAAACATCACGCCAAAAACGGCGACGAAGATCACTAGGCAAACGATGAGCATGAACCAGTGCAGCCACGCCACGTCGCGCGCGATCTGGGTGACTCCTTCGGAGAGATTAAGTTGATTGACACGCGGGCCACCCGGCATATCTTTAACTTGTGCACTGGAAGCGCCAATCCACAACATGGCACAGGCACCCAGCAACCCTATCAACTTCTTCATGCTTACCTCGAAACACATCGCACTTCTCTGTCCACGAATGAGCCTCAACCCGCAACAGATACTACGCAAAAATTATCAGAGGGCTTATCCTGTGGCAAGGCCACGTGCGTATAAACCCGCGTATCGTTTGGAAACGGGTGGGATTATAGCGGAGGCTCATCTCTCTTGCTCCACTACAATCGTAAAACCCCATTTGACAACCAATATCGATGCAACAGATCAACCGTCTCCCCAACAAAACCGACTTGTACCGCCTTCTGCAGACCTTACTGTCTCGAGCGGCGCAGGCGCCGCACCACGGCTCTCTGCCATTGTTTATCGCTGGCCACCGCTGTGGAACGCTTTTTCCTGGGGCCGTTTCAGCCATCGCCAACATACCGGGGGTTGAGCTTGCGACCAGTCGCGCCGATGTTGGACGCAATCACTCAACTGGGGAGGTGCTGAACAACCTTTTAGCTGAGATCGCGCAAGCCTTGCGACAAGCCGGCAAAACGCCCGGTTGGCGCGGCGAATTGCTGGATGTGATACCAGAGGCCCCCGACCGCGCACCGATCGGTGCAATTGAGCGTGGCACCATGCGCCCACTCGGGCTGATTACACAAGCCGTGCACTTAAGCGGCTGGTCGCAAGACGGCAAACTATGGGTAGCGAGACGCTCCCTGACCAAAGCCACTGATCCAGGTATGTGGGACACCTTGGTTGGAGGCTTGGTGAGTGCCGGGGAGCCAGCCGACTTGGCGCTCGAGCGCGAGTCAGACGAAGAGGCCGGACTCGATCTTGCGGACATTCAGAATCGGTCGCCCCTACGTAAAATTACCCGCATGCTACGCCAAAGTCCAGAGGGATACCAATGTGAAGAGGTTCTAACCTGCGAGTGCGTGCTCACAGACGGCGTAATCCCGAAAAATCGGGATGGTGAGGTGATGGAGATCGACTGTTTTATGCCGGCAACGATTTATGAAATGCTGGTGGCAGGTGACTTTACGCTTGAGGCCTCGATCGTATTGACCGAAGACTTATGGCGCCGCGCGCTCGAAAATTAAGCGCTTAGCGCCACCCGCATTTTTTTCATCGCAGCGACTTCGATTTGACGGATACGTTCAGCGGATACGCCAAACTCTGCGGCCAAGTCGTGCAAGGTTGCGCCGCCCTCATCTTGCAACCAGCGCGCACGAACGATGCGCTGTGAGCGCTCGTCAAGCTGCTCAAGCGCCTTTTCCAAACCGCTGCCATGCATAGCGTCCGTGTCTCGCCGAGCGAGAACCTGTGCTGGATCCGCATGGCCGTTGTCTGACAGGTAGGCAATGGGCGCGTACACGTCGTCATCGTCGTTCTGATTTTCGAGCGATATTTCACGCCCAGACAAACGCACTTCCATTTCGCGCACATCTTCGCGGCGGACTTTTAAATTGGCCGCAATTTCGTCAACTTGACGCGGATCGAGCGTTTGCCCATCAGGGCGCATGCTACGCAAATTAAAGAAAAGCTTACGCTGCGCCTTCGTTGTTGCAACTTTCACCATCCGCCAGTTACGGACGATGTATTCATGAATTTCTGCTTTGATCCAATGCACGGCGAACGACACAAGTCGCACGCCACGCTCGGGATCAAACCGCTTAACGGCCTTCATCAGGCCAACGTTACCCTCTTGAATCAGGTCCGCGTGCGGCAGGCCGTATCCGAGGTACTGTCGCGCGACCGAAACGACCAGACGCAAATGCGACAACACCAACTCACGGGCTGCAGCAATGTCTTGCTCGTCGCGCAGGCGACGCGCAAGCAAAGTCTCTTGCTCAGCAGTGAGCATCGGCAGTCGGTTAACCGTCGAAATATAGGCATCAATCGTTCCCAATGCGCCGGGGTTCGATATCGCCATCGCGAGTTGTGAAGGCTGCAGTATCAAAGCGTTAGAACTCGTTGTCATTAAACTGACTCCTGACCTCGGAGCTTTCGGTGCCATTTTAGCACTCTGGGCTAGCGAGTGCTAATAAGACGATTGATTTGTGCAAAAGTTCCGCAATTCTTGCGAGGGTGTTAATCTCAGTATGCTCCGGGCGCAAGGCTGCCGTGATTCGTAGCCGTAACGTCCGTCCCTGGATTTGGGTATGTCCGATTTAGTCAAATTTCTTTCAAAGATCCTGCTGGCCTGCCTACTCGTTATTGGTGTAGGCTGGGCGACTTACATCGGCGTGCGCTACTACCACGCTGAACAGGTGGCCTACCGATGGATTTCAGGCCTCGCGGCCAAACAAGCGGCCTGGGAAAAAAAGATTGCTGAATCCGGCGGCAATACGCTAACTGGTTATGCTGGACCAACTGAGCCCCAAGTGGTTGACACGCAAGTGGGGGGCAAGTTCTCCGGCCTGACCTACGACCCCCTGCAAAAGCGCTTGTGGACGGTAGTCAATAAGCCCACCGCGCTTGTTGCCCTTTCAACCGATGGTCAAATGTTGGCGACCTACCCCGTCAAAGGGATGTCTGACATCGATGGCGTGGCGTGGCTCGGTGGAAATAAAATCGCGTTGGTAAACGGGCGTCGCAACCGGGTGGTGATCACGGAAGTGCCCGCCACACCTCAAGTCCTTGATGTCACACGGGCTTTCGCCTTAGTGTTGCGCTTCACAGAAGGTGAAGACGCGAACTACGGATTTAATGGCCTGGGTTATGACCTCAAACGCGATCGCCTGTACCTGTCCAAAGAGCACAGTCCGCGCGCGCTTTATCGCATTAGTGGCCTGAATAATTTACAAGCGGCTGACTCCCGAGGGCTCCGGATTGAAAACATCAGTCATTGGCTCGATGATGTCCCCTTCGCGACGGACCTTTCCTCTGTCGAGGTCGATCCAACCACCGGCCGCGTTTACCTGTTGAGTGAAGAATCCCAGCTCATCTTGCAGCTCGATGGCGACAGCGGTGATGGCAAAGGCATGTTATCCCTTTCTACAAAAGGAAATAAACCTCTGCCGCGCCCTGAAGGAATCGCCACTGACGACGAGGGCAACATTTACATCGTCAGCGAGCCCAATCTCTTCTACAAGCTAAAAAAGCCCTGATTTAGGGCTTTTGACGCACGCTATGGCCAGGCTGCCCCGACTGTATGCAGAGGGTTTTGCCCAGCTCGCCCAAGCCCGATTCGCACACCACGCCGACGCTGTTGTGCGCCAGTCTTTCGCGCTACAGTTTGCAGAGATTGGGCGCTGGCTTAGGTTGGCACTGGCTGATACCGACACGTTGCTACACGGATGGGTTGTCACGCCTAGCAGTCTAACTTTGCTCGCAACACCCGGCAACGAAACCAGCCTAGCCCGCAGCATCCAACAGGTCGGGCGCCATCTGGCAAGCCGGCTTCACGCGGGAGGCGTCTTCGAGGGGCGTTTTCACTCCACCATCGCGCAGCCGCAACGCTGGCTTTTACCCTGCTTGATTTGGCTTGAACGCCAACCGGTCAGAGAGGGTCTGGTCACTGAGGCAGACACTTGGCCCTGGTCTTCTGCAGGCGCCCACACAGGGAACGTAGGGGCCTCTGCAGTCGGCCTACAACCACACGCAGACTACTGGGCTTGCGGTAACACCCCTTTTGATCGACAAGCGGTCTACCGAAGGCTCTTGCAAGAGGGCAACTCCCCAGCGCAAGACGCTCAACTGCAAGCCTGCTTGCTCGGGCAATGGGGTCTGGGCGACGACGCTTTCCTGTCTGAGCTGAGCAAGCTTGCCAACAGACGTGTACGCCCCGAGAGGCGCGGGCGACCCAAAAAAACGGCATCCGCATCGGCTTAATGCCAACGTCAGTGGTGCGTCCCTAATTAAGTTAAGACAAGCCTAACGGACTATTAATTAGGGACGCACCCAAATTAATTTTCTTGCGCTGCCATAAAACCAAGCGTATTGTTTCGCCCTCGTACTGCAACATGGCGCACGCCCTCGGAGCTTTTTATGTCGACGTTTCCTTTGAGTTTTCACCCTACCAAGACCACCCGCACCACAGCAGCCCCTCAGTCGGGACTGCCTGTTGCTCAAGGGCTGTACTCACCCGCCAACGAACACGACGCTTGTGGCGTGGGCTTTGTGGCGCACATCAAAGGGAACAAGACGCACGCCATCGTTGAGCAAGGCCTCAAGATTCTCGAAAACCTGGATCACCGGGGCGCAGTGGGTGCGGACAAACTCATGGGAGACGGTGCAGGCATTCTGATCCAAATCCCGGATGCGTTTTATCGGCAAGATCTAGCCAAACAAAACATCACCTTGCCCGCTCCTGGTGAATATGGCGTGGCCATGGTGTTTCTGCCAAAAGAGATCGCTTCGCGCCTGGCATGCGAACAAGAGCTCGAGCGTTCAGTGCGCGCTGAAGGTCAAGTCGTGCTGGGTTGGCGTGATGTGCCCGTAGACACCGACATGCCGATGTCACCCACGGTGCGTGCCTGTGAGCCGGTGATTCGTCAACTATTTATCGGCCGTGGCGCCGACGTGATGGTGCCTGATGCACTAGAACGCAAACTCTATGTGATTCGCAAAACAGCAAGCCACGCGATTCAAGCGATGGGTCTGGCGCACGGCAAAGAATATTTTGTCCCGTCGGCATCGGTGCGTACGGTTGTTTACAAAGGTTTGCTCCTCGCCGATCAAGTCGGTCGCTACTACCGCGATTTGGCCGATCCGCTCACCGTATCAGCGGTCGCACTCGTCCATCAGCGCTTCTCAACAAACACCTTCCCCGCTTGGCCACTCGCACACCCGTACCGAATGATTGCGCACAACGGCGAGATCAATACCGTGAAAGGTAACTTCAACTGGTTGCGCGCGCGTGAAGGCATGATGCAATCCGCTGTGCTGGGCGATGATCTCAAAAAGCTCTACCCGATTGTGTACGAAGGTCAGTCTGACACGGCAACGTTCGACAACTGTCTTGAGCTCCTCGTCATGTCCGGCTACTCACTCGCGCACGCGATGATGATGATGATCCCGGAAGCCTGGGAGCAGCACACACACATGGATCCCAGCCGCCGCGCGTTTTACGAATATCACGCCGCGATGATGGAACCGTGGGATGGCCCAGCAGCCGTCGCCTTTACCGATGGCCGTCAAATTGGCGCGACGCTCGACCGTAACGGACTGCGCCCTGCGCGCTACCTCATCACCGATGACGACATGGTCATCATGGCCTCAGAAGCGGGCACCCTGCCCATTCCTGAAAACCGTATCGTCAAAAAATGGCGTCTGCAACCCGGCAAGATGTTCTTGATCGACCTTGAACAAGGCCGCATCATCGACGATGCCGAAATCAAGGCGCAGTTGGCGAGCTCACGTCCCTACCGCCAATGGATCGACCGCTTGCGCGTCAAGCTTGACTCTTTACCTTCTCCAACCAAAGTGGACGCACCCATCGGTGCGCCAGCATCTTTGCTCGACCGTCAACAAGCGTTTGGCTGGACACAAGAAGACTACAAATTTATTCTTGAAGTCATGGCCGAATCAGGCGAAGAAGCCATTGGCTCCATGGGTAACGATGCGCCACTCGCGATTTTGTCGAGCCGGGCCAAGCCGTTCTACAACTACTTCCGACAGTTGTTTGCACAGGTTACCAATCCACCAATCGATCCTATTCGTGAACAGATGGTGATGTCGTTGGTGTCGTTTATTGGCCCCAAGCCAAACCTGTTAGACATCAACAACGTCAACCCGCCACTGCGTCTTGAGGTGACACAGCCCATTCTGGATTTCAAAGAAATGGCTCGCATTCGTGCCATCTCTGAAGTAACCGGGGACAAGTTCCGCAGCTCGGAGCTAAACATCAGCTACCCCGCGGCATGGGGTGCAGACGGCATCGAAGCACGCCTTGCCGCCTTGTGCGCACGCGCGGTCGACGCCGTGAAAAGCGGTACAACCGTATTGATTCTGACGGATCGCAACGTTGACAACGCTCACGTCGCGATTCCCGCGTTGCTAGCCACTTCGGCCATTCACCAGCATCTGATTCGCGAAGGCTTGCGCACCAACACCGGATTGGTCGTTGAAACAGGCTCAGCGCGTGAGGTGCATCACTTCGCCTTACTCGGTGGCTACGGCGCCGAAGCCATCCATCCTTACCTTGCACTGGAAACGCTCGCTACCGTGGGCAAAGACGCAGACAAGGCGATCAAGAATTACGTCAAGGCGATTGGCAAAGGCCTGAACAAGGTAATGTCCAAGATGGGCATCTCGACCTACATGTCTTACTGCGGCGCCCAAATCTTTGAAGCCGTTGGCTTGCGCACCGCGTTGGTCAACAAGTACTTCTCTGGAACGGCAAGCACGATCGAAGGCATTGGGATCTTCGAGGTCGCGGAAGAAGCTCTTCGCACACACCGCGCCGCGTTTGGTAACGATCCCGTCTTGGCCAATGCGCTTGACGCGGGCGGTGAATATGCCTATCGCGTACGCGGCGAAGAGCACATGTGGACACCAGACTCTATCGCAAAATTGCAACACGCCACGCGCGCGAACAACTACAGCACTTACAAAGAGTACGCACAGCTGATCAACGACCAAAGCCGCCGTCACATGACGTTGCGCGGTTTGTTTGAATTTAAAGTGGATCCCGCTCGCGCAATTTCGCTAGACGAAGTCGAGCCCGCGAAAGAAATCGTCAAGCGTTTCGCAACAGGTGCAATGTCTTTGGGCTCGATTTCTACCGAAGCGCACTCTGTGTTGGCTGTTGCCATGAACCGCATCGGTGGTAAATCTAACACCGGTGAAGGCGGTGAAGACGAGCTGCGTTATCGCAACGAGTTGCGTACCGGAAAAAGCGGTATCGCAGCTGGTGCCACGCTCGCTTCCGAGCTCGGCGCTGATCGCATCGCGGCTGATGTTCCCCTGCAAGCAGGCGACTCCATGCGCTCGAAAATCAAACAGGTTGCCTCGGGACGTTTTGGTGTCAGCGCAGAATACCTGTCCAGCGCTGATCAAATTCAAATCAAAATGGCGCAAGGCGCCAAGCCAGGCGAGGGCGGCCAACTTCCTGGTCACAAGGTGTCTGAATACATTGCTAAGTTGCGCTGCTCCGTGCCCGGAGTCGGTCTCATTTCGCCGCCACCTCATCACGACATCTACTCGATCGAAGATTTGGCTCAGCTTATTCATGACCTCAAAAACGTCAATGCCAAAGCATCGATTTCCGTCAAGCTCGTCTCCGAAGTTGGCGTAGGTACTGTTGCCGCGGGCGTTGCGAAAGCGAAAGCGGATCACGTCACGATCTCTGGACACGACGGTGGCACCGGTGCCTCGCCGGTTTCTTCGATCAAGCACGCTGGGACGCCGTGGGAACTCGGTTTGGCTGAAACGCAGCAAACACTGATGCTGAACCAGTTGCGCAGTCGTATTCGTGTTCAGGCTGACGGCCAAATGAAAACGGGTCGCGATGTTGCAATTGGCGCATTGTTAGGCGCAGACGAATTTGGTTTCGCCACTGCACCGCTGGTCGTAGAAGGTTGCATCATGATGCGTAAATGCCATCTGAACACCTGCCCGGTCGGGGTGGCTACGCAAGACCCCGTTCTGCGCGCAAAGTTTCAAGGCAAGCCTGAACACGTCGTGAATTACTTCTTCTTCGTCGCCGAAGAGGTGCGTGAAATCATGGCGCAGCTAGGCATCCGGAATTTCGACGACCTCGTGGGACGTGTCGACTTACTCGATACTCGCACAAGTATCGAGCACTGGAAAGCACACGGTCTGGATTTCAGTCGCGTGTTCTACCAGCCAAGCAATGACAGCCCACGCCGTCAGATTGAAGGTCAGGATCACGGTCTCGAGGCCGCCCTTGATCACGAATTGATTGAACGCAGTAACGCTGCCATCGAACGTGGCGAAAAAGTCTCCTTTATTGTCCCAGTCCGCAACCGTAACCGCACGATCGGCGCCATGTTGTCGGGTCGTATCGCCTCACGTTACGGAGATGGAGGTCTGCCAGATGACACGATTCATATTCAATGCAACGGCACCGCCGGTCAAAGCTTTGGCGCTTTCCTTGTGCGAGGTGTGACACTAGATCTGGTGGGCGAAGGCAACGACTACGTTGGAAAAGGCTTGTCAGGTGGTCGCATCATCGTTCGCTCGCCAAATGATTTCCGTGGCCTTGGCCCTGAGCACATCATTATTGGCAACACGGTGCTGTACGGCGCCACGGCCGGCGAGGCCTATTTCAACGGTGTGGCCGGCGAACGCTTTGCCGTGCGCAACTCGGGCGCTGCTGCAGTCGTCGAAGGCACGGGCGACCACGGTTGTGAATACATGACCGGAGGTACGGTCGTCGTGTTGGGTCAAACCGGCCGTAACTTTGCGGCGGGTATGTCCGGCGGGGTGGCCTACGTGTGGGATCCAGAAAAAACCTTCGCCGAGCGTTGCAACATGACAATGGTCGAGATCGAGCCGGTTCTTTCTTCGAACGAACAGCAAAAAGCGCAAGGCATCGATGTCTGGCACAGCATGGTTCGCGGCGGCGATCGTGAGACCGACGAAGCGATTTTGAAACGGCTAGTAGAAAACCACTTCCGCTACACAGGCAGTTTCGGCGCGCGCGATCTGGTCAGCAATTGGGAAAGCGCTCGTTCCAAGTTTGTCAAAGTTATGCCTGTCGACTATAAGCGCGCGCTCGGTGAAATGTGGCGTGCGGCTAACCCTCAGCCTAAAGCAGCTTAAGGAATTATCATGGGAAAAATTACTGGATTTCTCGAAGTCAACCGGTTGCAAGAAGCATCCGAGGTCCCCTCGAATCGCCTCAAGCACTGGCGCGAGTTCATACTCCACCTGACAGACGAACAAGCAGGCAAACAAGCTGCGCGCTGTATGGACTGCGGCATTCCGTTTTGTAACAACGGCTGCCCCGTGAACAACATTATCCCTGACTGGAATGATCTTGTTTATCGCCAAAACTGGCGTGGCGCTTTGGATGTGCTGCACTCCACCAACAACTTCCCAGAGTTCACGGGACGCATCTGCCCCGCGCCCTGCGAAGCTGCCTGCACCCTTAACATCAATAACGACGCAGTGGGCATCAAGTCCATCGAGCACGCCATCATTGACAAAGGTTGGTCCGAAGGCTGGGTTATTCCCCAGCCGCCAGAACAGAAGACAGGTAAAAAAATTGCTGTCATTGGTTCGGGCCCCGCAGGTCTGGCTTGCGCGCAGCAGTTAGCACGTGTGGGTCACGACGTGACCGTCTTCGAAAAAAACGACCGCATTGGCGGCCTGCTTCGCTACGGCATCCCTGATTTCAAGCTTGAAAAGCAGTTGATTGATCAGCGTGTGGCGCAAATGCACGCCGAAGGCGTGACCTTCAAAACCTCACACTACATCGGTCAGGCCGGGGACTCGCCTGACAAAGCGCTCACGGTCAAGACGCCCGAAGCGCTTAAAAAAGAGTTTGATGCCGTCGTGTTGGCGGGCGGCTGCGAGACACCTCGCGATCTGCCCGTCTCCGGGCGTGAGCTCGACGGCGTGATGTATGCCATGGACTTCCTGCGCCCACAGAACAAGATCGTCGCTGGCGACAAAGTCACCGGTCAAGTGTTGGCAAAGGGCAAGCACGTGGTCGTGATTGGCGGTGGCGATACCGGTTCAGACTGCGTCGGCACCAGTAATCGCCATGGCGCGAAGTCCGTCACACAGATTGAGTTAATGCCTCGTCCACCCGAAAGCGAAAACAAGGCACTGACTTGGCCCTATTGGCCCGCGAAACTGCGCACCTCATCCTCCCACGAAGAGGGTGCTGAGCGTGACTGGGCGCTGACCACCAAATCACTGGTCGGCAAGAATGGCAAAGTAGAAAAACTCGTCGCTTGCCGCGTCGAGTGGGTCAAGGACGAGTCGACTGGCCAGATGAAAATGCAGGAAGTGAAGGGCTCTGAATTCGATATTCAAGCCGATCTCGTCTTGTTAGCAATGGGGTTCGTCGCCCCGGTGAGCAACATACTCAAAGCCTTCGGTATCGATCAAGACCCACGCGGCAACGCTCGCGCCAATACGGACGACTACCGTAGTAGCGACGACAAGGTTTTCGCAGCGGGTGATATGCGCCGTGGCCAGTCCTTGGTGGTATGGGCCATTCGGGAAGGTCGTCAGTGCGCGCGCTCGGTGGATGAATTCCTGATGGGCTCGAGCGTCTTGCCTCGCTAAAGACCTCTCAGACCCTGCAATTGCGGTGCAGATAGCGGGCTGTCGGGGCTACAATACGGCCACGACTGCCCGCACGCTCTGACTGAGCTTTACGGCAAAGACCCGATCCTTTTGGTTCAACATGCCCTCGCCCGCCTCCACCTCTAACAATCCGGTGCTACGCCTAGATAGCGTCTCGCTAGGCTATGGCGATTTCACCGTGTTGCGCGATATTTCACTCGAGGTGTCCCGTGGCCAGGTGGTGGCCATGATGGGGGGCTCGGGTTCAGGCAAAACCACCTTGCTGCGCGCCGCCACAGGACAGTTGCGGGCGCGCGGTGGCGTGGTGACCTTGTTTGATCAAGATCTGGCGCAGACCGATGCCCGCCAACTTCAAGCCCTGCGTCAACGCATGGGCGTTTTGTTTCAACAAGGCGCGCTCTTCACCGATTTAAATGTCTTTGAGAACGTCGCGTTTCCCCTGCGCGAACATGCTTCGCTTGGCCAAGCCGAGACGCTCTCGCGCGTGCTCAATACTCTAGATTCTGTCGGCTTACGCTGCGCCGCGCATCTGAAAGTTTCTGAAGTGTCGGGCGGTATGGCTCGGCGCGTGGCCTTAGCGCGGGCTGTCATTCTTGAACCAGAGCTCGTTTTATATGATGAGCCTTTCGCCGGTCTCGACCCAATTTCCTTAGGCATCACAGCACGACTCATCCGCAACCTGTCCGACCGTCTCGGTTGCGCAAGCGTCGTCATCACCCACGACATCGCAGAGTCCTTCGCGATTGCGGATCAGGTATACCTTGTCGGCCAAGGCTGCATCAAAGCGCATGGCGCGCCTGCCACGCTCCACGCATCAACCGACCCTTACGTACAACAATTTTTAAATGGCCATCCCGACGGACCGGTCCCGTTCGAATATCCAAGCACACCAGCCTTTGAATCTTGGCTGGCCCGGCAAGGAGCCCTCCAATGACTTCGCCAAAGGGTATTGCCGCACTCGGGGCCGCGGTACGCAAACGAGTGATCGGCCTGGGTGTCTTCACCCGTTTCTTTATTCGATTACTTGCGGCCAGTAGCATTGTGTTTAAACGCCCGCGGCTCGTCTCGCAACAAATTCACTTTATCGGTAATCACTCCTTATTGATCATTGCGGTATCGGGGCTCTTTGTCGGTTTCGTGCTGGGCCTGCAAGGCTATTACACGCTAAACCGCTATGGCTCCGAAGAAGCGCTCGGGCTGCTGGTCGCACTATCTCTTACCCGCGAGCTCGGACCTGTGGTCACTGCGCTCCTGTTTGCCGGACGCGCTGGCACGTCGCTCACCGCGGAAATTGGGCTGATGAGAGCCGGCGAACAACTGGCTGCAATGGAAGTGATGGCCGTTGACCCCGCGCGGCGTGTATTGGCGCCCCGCTTTTGGGGCGGCGTCATTGCGATGCCTGTCTTAGCCGCCGTTTTTTCAATGGTGGGCATCCTGGGGGGTTGGATAGTAGGGGTGCTGCTGATCGGCATCGATACAGGTGCGTTCTGGTCACAAATGCAAAGCGGTGTCGATGTGTGGAAAGACGTCATGAATGGCGTGATTAAAAGTATTGTGTTCGGTGTGGCAGTCACTCTGATCGCATTATTTGAGGGCTGGCAGGCACGGCCGACACCCGAAGGGGTCGCTCGCGCCACCACTCGCACTGTCGTCGCAGGCTCGCTCGCCGTACTAGGTCTCGACTTTCTGCTAACCGCCTTGATGTTCAGTAACTAATTTCGGAGTCAAATATGTCCAACGAAAAAACAGATTGGTGGGTAGGGCTCTTCGTGTTGCTCGGGGCGATTGCCCTGACCTTCCTCGCGCTGCGTGCGGGCAACCTCAGTAGCTTTTCCTTCGCACCCACTTATTCGCTGACCGCCAAGTTTGACAACATCGGCGGCCTGAAGGTGCGAGCACCTGTCAAAAGCGCTGGCGTTGTAGTGGGACGCGTCGCGTCCATCACGCTCGACGAAAAGACGTTTCAAGCGGTCGTCACCTTGCATATGCAAAAGTCCTATCAGTTTCCGCTGGACTCCTCAGCAAGGATCCTGACTTCGGGCCTTCTTGGCGAGCAGTACATCGGTCTTGAGCCTGGTGGCGATGACGCCGCGTTAGCTGCTGGCGCTACGATTAAGCTCACTCAAAGCGCGATCGTCTTAGAAAGTCTCATTAGTCAGTTTTTATACGGCCAAGCCGAAAAGCAAGGCAGCCCCCAAGCCACAACGCCGCCTGCGGCAAAGTAGCGCCTTCGTCCTATGAACAAAACATCTCTACTCCGTTGGTTAAGCGTCTTTACTCTGTGTGCACTGACGGGATGTGTTACGACGCAATCAGGCGGGTCAGCAAACACCAACGATCCGCTCGAAGCCTCCAATCGTGCGATGTTTGAGCTCAATGAAACCATTGATCGTGCCGTTTTCAAGCCTGTCGCCCAGGCCTATGCGTTCATTACACCCCAGCCTATACGCACCTGTATCTACAATATTTTTCTGAATATCGGCGACGTCTGGTCGATGTTCAATAGCGCCATACAAGGTCGCCAAGTGGATGCGCTTAACACCATGGGTCGCATTCTGCTGAACACCACTGCGGGCCTCGGGGGCTGTCTTGATCTGGCGAGCGCACGCGGTGCGCAGCGCATTCCAAATGATTTTGGTGTCACACTCGGCGTTTGGGGTGTTGGCGCTGGGCCCTATGTCGTGCTGCCTATTGTTGGCGCATCGACGCTACGAGATGGCTCAGGGAAAATCGTTGACCTCTACGCCAACCAAGTCGGCTGGGGCTCAACCGTCAGCAACATCGACCTCAGGAACTCACTCTATGGCTTAGAGGCCGTTGTCAGACGTGAGGCGCTACTCGATATTTCCAACGTGATTGACCGCACCGCAATCGATCGCTACAGCTTCATTCGTGACGCCTATCTGAAGCGTCGAAGCGCACAGATTCGCGGTCCGGGTGCAGACGCTGAAGCCCTGCCGAACTACGAAGACGTCGAAACAGAAACCACTGATAAAAAATAGCGAGGTAGAACAACCATGACCCTTTCTTTTTTGCGCCTCTCTGCCTTTATCACTCTCTTGATCGGTCTGATGGTTGGCGTTCCTGCGCACGCCCAAACCAAGCCAAATGCGATGGGGGCTCCGAACGAGTTTGTACAGCAAGTAGCCGATCAAGTTCTCGCGACACTTAAGGCAGATGCTACGGTAAAGGCCGGGGATACCGCTCGTATCAATCAAATCGTCGATGAGCTGATCCTACCCTACGTTAATTTTGAAAAAACAACGCGTCTCGCAGCTGGGCGCAACTGGCGCGATGCCACGCCCGAACAAAAAGTGGCGCTTGTTAAAGCCTTTCGAGGCACGCTCTCGCGCACCTATAGTGGCGCATTTACACGCGTCGATGCAGGCACCGCAATGAAAACGCTTGCGTTTCGTGGCGACGCTTCGGCCGCCGATGTAGTGGTGAAATCCCAGGTCATGCAAAGCAGCAATACCCAACCGATCGCGCTGGACTATCGGCTTGAAAAAACAAACGAGGGTTGGAAAATTTATGATCTGAACGTTGAAAACATCTGGCTTATCGAAAACTATCGCAACCAATTCACACAAGAAATTAATAAAAGTGGCATCGACGGTCTGATCGCGGCACTTAACAAGCGAGCTCAATAACAATTTATGTATGCTGTTTGTCTCGACCACGTTTCAAAAACCTATGCGCCGCGTGCAATGGGCTGGCGCGGTTTGTTTATGCCGCCAACGGGTCCTGGGTTTCAGGCCCTCAGCGATATTTCGTTCACCGTCGATCACGGAGAGTTTTTTGCACTGCTTGGTCCTAACGGCGCGGGCAAAACCACTCTCATTTCGGTTCTAGCTGGATTGAGTCGGCCCACTATTGGTCGCGCGAGCATCTGCGGGCATGATGTCGTCACGGATTACCAAGCTGCCCGGCGCTCGCTCGGAGTCGTGCCACAAGAGCTCGTCTACGATCCGTTTTTTACCGTGCGTGAAACACTACGGATTCAATCTGGCTATTTTGGCTTTCGCCGTAATGACGACTGGATCGATGAAATCTTGGCTAACCTAGGTCTTACCGACAAGGCCGATGAAAACATGCGTGCCCTATCAGGCGGGATGAAACGCCGCGTATTGGTCGCGCAAGCCTTGGTCCATCGTCCGCCCGTCATTATTTTGGATGAGCCCACTGCTGGTGTAGACGTAGATCTGCGTCGAAGTTTGTGGGAGTTTATTTCTCGACTCAATCGGGACGGCCACACCATTCTATTGACCACGCATTATCTTGAAGAAGCCCAAGCGCTCTGTAGCCGTATCGCCATGCTCAAGCGCGGCAAACTGGTTGCCCTAGACACGACGCAGGTTCTGCTCGCGCGTGCCGGGGGAAATCTGGAACAAGCTTTCGTGCAGATCATGAATGCTGATGACGAAAATACAATGGGGGCCCTCGCATGAGCACACCTGTTCTTACCGTGCGCGCTGGGGCAGGCTCAGGATTTCCAACGCTGCTGAGCAAGGAATTACTGCGTTTTTGGAAAGTTGGTTTTCAGACGATTGCTGCGCCCGTCATTACAGCCTTACTGTATTTGGTGATCTTCGCTCAAGTGTTGCAAGATCGCGTGCAAGTTTACGGCAGCGTGCCCTACACCGCTTTTCTCATTCCCGGCCTCACGATGATGAGCATGTTGCAAAACGCCTTTGCAAACCCATCCTCTTCGCTCATTCAAAGTCGTGTGACAGGCAACCTCGTTTTTGTGCTGCTGCCACCGATTACGCACCGCGAATTTTTTAGTGCCTATGTGCTGGCAGGTATCATGCGCGGTATCGCGGTCGGGGCCTGCGTGTGGCTTGTGTCGCTTTACTTTGCACCACTCTCGGTTAAGCACCCAGCCTGGGTGATTGTGTCTGCGGTGCTGTCTTGCGGCATCATGTCCATCCTTGGCCTGATTGCAGGGCTGACTTCCGAAAAATTCGATCAACTGGCGGCCTTTCAAAACTTTTTGATCATGCCTGCTACATTTCTATCTGGTGTTTTTTATTCCATACACTCCCTGCCCGTTTTTTGGCAACATGTATCACACTGGAATCCCTTGTTCTACACCATCGATGGCTTTCGATACGGTTTTTTTGGGGTGGCGGATGTATCGCCCTGGCATAGCCTAGCTGTTGTCGCGGGAGTATTTGGTGTGCTGACTTTCTTTGCCTTAAGACTCCTGGGCAATGGCTACAAACTTAGAACTTAAAAGGACGTTGACTACTATGCTGCCCACCCCAGAAAACATTCGTACTTATATCGCCGATGGTCTGGACTGCGAACATATTGAAGTGACCGGTGACGGCGCCCATTTCGAGGCGGTCATCGTATGTGCTGCGTTTGCAGGCAAGCGTCTGATTGCGCGTCACCAACTTGTGTATGCCGCACTGGGCGACCGCATGAAGCAAGAGATCCACGCACTCTCCATGCAGACACTGACTCCTGAAGAGTTCAACGGAAATCGCTAATGGATAAGTTGCGCATTACAGGCGGCAATCAACTTAAGGGCGAGGTCAACGTCTCGGGAGCGAAAAACGCAGCGCTGCCGATTTTGTGTGCGGGCCTACTCACCGCAGACACCATCACGCTAAAAAATGTCCCCCGCCTCAACGACATTTCAACCACGCTCAAGCTGCTTGGTCAGATGGGCGTGCGCTGCGATCGCGATGCCGGCAACACGGTCAGCATCACTGCTGATCAACTTACTGCACTTGAAGCGCCCTACGAACTGGTCAAGACCATGCGTGCGTCGATCCTAGTGCTCGGTCCCTTGCTCGCACGTTTTGGGCAAGCCCGCGTGAGCTTGCCGGGCGGCTGTGCGATCGGACAGCGCCCCGTCGACCAACACATCCGTGGCTTGGCGGCACTCGGAGCGGATATCCGCATCGAGCATGGTTTCGTTGTGGCAAAAGCCAAGCGGCTGCAAGGTGCCGTAATCCGGACTGACATGGTAACGGTCACCGGGACCGAAAACTTAATGATGGCAGCCGTGCTGGCGCAAGGCCAAACCGTTTTGGAAAACGCCGCGCGTGAACCCGAAGTCGTCGATTTGGCCGAGCTACTCATCAAAATGGGCGCCCGCATCAAAGGGCATGGCACCGACCGTATTGTGATCGACGGGGTCGACGCCTTGCATGGGGCCACCCATACCGTTATCGCAGATCGTATTGAGGCCGGGAGCTTTCTTTGCGCGGTGGGCGCAGCAGGGGGCGACATCATCCTGCGCCAAGCCGCCCCCCAAACAATGGGGGCCACCCTTGCAAAGCTCACCGAAGCAGGCCTGAGCATCACCTGCGGCGATGATTGGATACAGGCCTCCATGCATAAGCGGCCGCGTGCGGTCGACTTTCGTACACACGAGTACCCCGGCTTTGCCACGGACATGCAGGCCCAGCTCATGGCCCTCAATACGATTGCTGAGGGCACCTCGGTTATCGTAGAGACGATTTTTGAAAATCGTTACATGCACGTCCAAGAGCTCTTGCGCCTTGGCGCAAACATCGATATCGACGGACACACAGCGGTCGTTCGCGGCGTGCAAAAATTGTCTGGCGCTACAGTGATGGCCACAGATTTACGTGCTTCGGCCAGCCTAGTGATCGCCGGACTCGCAGCAGAAGGTGAAACGCTCGTTGAGCGAATCTATCATTTGGACCGTGGGTATGAGCGTATGGAGCACAAACTTAGGGCCATAGGCGCTAACATCGAACGAATTTCAAGCTGAAGGAAACCTCATGAGCACGCAAGCGCTCGATCGGCCACTGACGATGGCGCTCTCAAAAGGGCGCATTTTTGACGAAACACTGCCTCTTCTGGAGGCGGCGGGCATACGCGTGAGCGAAAATCCCGAGCAATCCCGCAAACTCATTATCGCGACAAGCGATCCGAATTTGCGCTTAATTATCGTGCGCGCTTCTGATGTCCCGACCTATGTTGAGTACGGCGCGGCAGATCTCGGCATTGCGGGTAAAGACGTGCTCATCGAGCACGCGGCACAGCACCCCGGCGGCCTGTACCAACCGATTGATCTGAATATTGCAAAGTGCCGATTGTCCGTTGCCGTGCGCAAAGGCTTTGATTACAGCGCTGCCGTGCATCAAGGCGCACGTTTGCGTGTCGCCACAAAATACACGCAAGCGGCCCGCGAGCACTTTGCGGCCAAAGGGGTCTATGTCGATCTCATTAAGCTCTATGGCTCCATGGAGCTGGCGCCGCTCGTCGGCTTAGCCGATGCGATCGTCGATCTTGTTTCAACCGGCAATACACTCAAGGCGAACGATCTGGTCGCTGTTGAGGACATCATGCCAATTTCATCTCGGTTGGTTGTGAACCGCGCGGCGCTAAAAACTCGTCACACGCAATTGCAACCCCTTCTTGATGCCTTCGAACGTGCGAGCCGCGGGTAACTATGGCGACGATCACTAGGCTGAAATCATCGGCGCCGGACTTTGAGGCCACACTCAAAAAACTACTGGCTTTTGATGCAGAGCAAGACGATGCGATCGAAGCCGTCACGGCTCGTATCTTGCAACGCGTGCGCCGCGAAGGTGACGCTGCCCTGCTCGAACTCACCAATCAGTTTGACCAAGTCGATGCGGCTAACGTTTCAGCCCTTGAAATACCAAGACAAGCGTGGGAGCAAGCGCTTACAAACTTACCGGCTGCCCAGAGAAAAGCGCTTGAGGTTGCCGCGGCGCGCGTGCGCGCCTACCACGACCACCAGCGCCAAGAGAGCTGGTCTTATGTCGAGCAAGACGGCACCAAGCTGGGGCAACAAATTACGCCTTTAGATCGCGTCGGCCTCTACGTCCCCGGTGGCAAAGCCGCCTATCCCTCGTCGGTCCTGATGAATGCAATCCCCGCCAAGGTAGCGGGTGTGTCCGAAGTCATTATGGTCACTCCCACGCCACACGGTCAGCGCAACGCCATGGTGTTGGCTGCGGCAGCGATTGCCGGCGTCGATCGTTGTTTTGCGATCGGTGGCGCCCAAGCGGTTGGCGCCCTGGCCTACGGCACTGAGACCGTCCCTGCGGTTGACAAGATCGTAGGGCCGGGCAATGCCTACGTTGCCGCCGCCAAACGACGCGTGTTTGGCACGGTCGGGATCGATATGATCGCTGGACCAAGTGAAATTTTGATTATTTGTGACGGTAAGACGCCCGCCGACTGGATCGCCATGGATCTGTTTTCACAGGCAGAACACGACGAGCTGGCTCAAGCCATCTTGCTTTGCCCGGATGCACACTACCTTGACGCCGTTGAGGCTTCGATCTCGCGTCTGTTGCCCACCATGCCACGCGCTGACATTATTCGTACGAGTCTGCACGATCGTGGCGCTCTGATTCATGTGCGCGACCTCGCCGAAGCTTGCGAGATCAGCAACCGTATCGCCCCCGAACACCTTGAGGTCTCTACCGAACAGCCCGAGCAATGGTTGCCCCGTTTGCGCCACGCTGGCGCTATTTTTATGGGGGCGTACAGCTCCGAAGCGCTCGGCGACTATTGTGCCGGACCAAATCATGTGTTGCCCACGTCACGCACCGCGCGATTTTCTTCGCCCTTAGGGGTCTACGACTTCCAAAAGCGCTCGAGCCTGATCCATGTCTCTGCCGCCGGGGCGCAAACATTGGGCAAAATCGCCAATGAGCTCGCCTTGGGAGAGGGACTATCTGCGCATGCCGCCAGCGCTAGTTTCCGGCTCACAGGTAAGTAATCGGCCTACACCAGTCATAAACGACCCAGACCGCCATACAATATCGAGTCCGATGACACGAGTGCACGACATGCGTACTGCAGAAATTACCCGCAACACAAACGAAACGCGTATTCGCGTAGCGATCAACTTAGATGGCACCGGCCGCCAGAAACTCAATACCGGCGTGCCATTCCTCGATCACATGCTTGACCAGATCGCGCGCCATGGCTTGATCGATCTCGACATTCATGCAGAAGGTGATTTGCACATTGATGCACACCACACCGTGGAAGATGTGGGGATCACGCTTGGCCAAGCAATCGCGAAGGCTGTTGGCGATAAAGCGGGTATTCGTCGTTACGGTCACGCCTATGTGCCCCTTGACGAAGCGCTCTCACGCGTGGTGGTCGACTTTTCTGGTCGTCCCGGGTTGCAGTTTCATGTTCCGTTTACCCGTGCACGCGTGGGTAACTTTGATGTGGATCTGACGATCGAGTTCTTCCAAGGACTCGTGAACCACGCTCTGTTGACGATGCACATCGACAACCTGCGCGGCGTCAACGCACATCACCAGTGCGAAACGATTTTCAAAGCAACTGGGCGCGCACTGCGTATGGCGCTCGAGCTCGACCCACGGATTGCTGGCGTGGTGCCTTCGACCAAAGGCGTGCTCTAGCCTATGACCTCCATTGCCATCGTCGATTACGGCATGGGCAACTACCACTCCGTCGAACGGGCCTTGCGCCACGCGGCGCCTGAGGCTGATATTCGTCTGTGCAAGCGCGCGCAAGACATTGACGCGGCGGATCGCGTCGTGTTTCCTGGGCAAGGTGCGATGTCAGACTGCATGCGCACGCTAGACGAAGCTGGCTTGCGCGAGGCAGTCGTGCGCGCCGCGCGCAACAAACCCTTGCTGGGTGTTTGTGTCGGCGAACAAATGCTCTTTGAACGCAGCGACGAAGGCAATACAACAAGCCTGGGTATTTTCAAAGGCGAAGTCAAACGCTTCAGTGGGCCGCTCTTTGCAGAACAATTCGGCGAACAAACCGATCGTGCCAGCCGACTCAAAGTCCCGCACATGGGTTGGAATCCTGTTCGTCAAACACGCTCCCATGCGCTTTGGGCAGGCATTGTCGATTCCACGCCGTTTTATTTTGTACACAGTTACTACGCTGCGCCGACCGACCCTGCGGTAACCGTGGGTCAGAGCCAGTACGGCGTGCTGTTTACCTGCGCTGTTGCACACGAAAATATCTTTGCCGTACAGTTTCACCCCGAAAAAAGTGCTGATTCGGGTTTGCGTCTTTACCGGAATTTTGTAGACTGGAACCCTTAACCCAACCGAGCGATCGGTGCGCACGCATAATGTGTACGATGCCGTCCCGCTCTTGATCACAAAAAGATATGCTGCTGATCCCTGCAATTGACCTCAAAGACGGTCGCTGTGTAAGACTCCGCCAAGGCGACATGGAGGATGCGACTGTGTTCTCCGAAGATCCCGTCGCGATGGCGATGCACTGGTATGACCTAGGCGCACGTCGTCTGCATCTCGTCGACCTCAACGGTGCCGTCGCCGGCAAACCTAAGAATGAGGCCGTCATTAAAGCGATCGTTGACTCCGTCGGCTCAGAGATGCCGGTGCAAATTGGTGGGGGCATCCGTGACCTCGACACGATTGAGCGCTATCTTGATTTTGGTATCTCTTACGTCATCATCGGCACGGCTGCCGTGAAAAACCCAGGGTTCTTGCATGACGCCTGCGGCGCGTTTCCTGGAAGCATCATCGTCGGACTTGATGCCAAAGACGGCAAAGTTGCGACCGACGGTTGGAGCAAGCTCACCAAACACGACGTCATAGACTTAGCTAAAAAGTTTGAAGACTATGGCTGTGAAGCAATTATCTACACCGACATCGGTCGAGATGGCATGCTGAGTGGTGTGAATATCGAAGCGACGGTTCGGCTCGCAAAACATGTCCGTATCCCAGTGATCGCTTCAGGTGGAGTAACGGACTTGCGCGATATCGATGCCTTATGCGCGGTTGAAGAAGAAGGCATCGAAGGCGCGATCCTGGGTCGCAGCATCTACGAAGGCACGCTGGACTTCGAAGCTGCGCAGCTACGCGCTGACGAACTTTCACCATGACCATCGCAACAGCGCCGAGCGCGGTCAGCGGACTGACTCGTCGCATTATTCCCTGCCTCGATGTTACGGCAGGGCGTGTTGTTAAAGGCGTGAACTTTGTCCAGCTCGTTGACGCCGGAGATCCCGTTGAGATTGCACGGCGCTACAACGAACAAGGTGCTGACGAGCTTACCTTTTTAGACATCACCGCAACGAGTGATGGCCGCGATTTGATTTTGCCCATCATCGAACAAGTGGCCTCACAAGTATTCATCCCTCTGACTGTTGGTGGTGGAGTCCGACAAGTCAGCGACGTACAGCGCTTGCTTAATGCGGGTGCCGACAAGATTTCAATGAACAGCGCCGCGGTCACCAACCCAGACCTCGTGCGCGCGGCCTCGGATTATCACGGGTCCCAGTGCATCGTTGTGGCGATTGACGCGCGACGTGTCAAAGATGCACCGACCCCGACCTGGGAAGTATTTACCCACGGCGGTCGCAAGGGCACAGGTCTTGACGCGGTGGCCTGGGCCCGTAAGATGGCCGAATACGGTGCTGGCGAAATCTTGCTCACCAGCATGGATCGTGACGGCACTAAATCCGGTTTCGATCTGGAACTCACTCGCTTGGTATCAGACGCTGTCGCAGTCCCAGTGATCGCCTCTGGTGGCGTGGGCACCCTGCAACACCTGGCCGATGGCGTGACGCTCGGCGGTGCGAGTGCCGTGCTGGCGGCTAGTATTTTTCACTATGGCGAGTTCACCGTGCGCGAGGCAAAAGATTTCATGGCGTCCCGCGGTATTCCGGTCAGGCGAGGCTGATATGTCAACGCTCACAACAAACCCTGCATTGCCCTCTTGGCTTGCCGACGTGCGCTTCGATGCGCAGGGCTTAGTGCCTGCCATTGCGCAGGACGCCGTCAGCGGTCAAATCCTGATGGTCGCCTGGATGAACGCCGAATCACTTGCCGAAACCGCACAAACCGGGCGTGCCGTGTTTTGGTCGCGCTCCCGCAGCCGCCTTTGGCGCAAAGGAGAGGAATCCGGACATGTGCAGCACGTGCTGGAGCTTCGCCTAGACTGTGATGCCGACGTCATTTTGCTAAAAGTTGAACAACACGGCGGTATTGCCTGCCACACTGGTCGTGTCAGCTGTTTTTACCAGCGACTAGAGACGCAAACCGAGGCCTCGGGCAATGCCGTGCTCAAATGGGTTACTGTTGATCCCGTTCTCAAAGACCCCGACCTCATCTACAAATGACGACAAATACCCCTGAAGCCGTCTTACAGAGGCTTGCCGATCTGCTCGAAACCCGACTGCCCAGTCGCGGCGGAGATCCATCCACCTCCTACGTCGCAAAGCTCTTTTCAAAAGGGCCGGAAGCGGCACTCAAGAAAATTGGCGAAGAGGCCACCGAACTGGTGATGGCGGCCAAGGACGGGCAGGCAGACAGAATCGTGGCGGAAATGGCTGATTTATGGTTTCATTGCCTGGTGGTGCTGGCGGAAAACGGTTTGCGCCCCGAGCTGGTGACAGCAGAGCTTGCGCGTCGCGAAGGCCTATCGGGTCTTGCCGAAAAAGCCGGACGAACGGAAAAATAATCCTTACAGTCGGGATTTTTCATCAAAATTCTTAGCAGCAGAACGTATCATGAGCGAACAGTGCATTTTTTGTAAGATCGTCGACATAAAAATCCCCGCAAAAATCGTTTACCAAGATGACGATTGTGTGGTTTTTCATGACATTAACCCGGCAGCACCGGTACATTTGCTTATGGTCCCGCGCAAGCATGTCGTGTCGATGCAAGATATTCTGCCCGAAGATGCCCTGTGGTTAGGTAGAATGCTGGCTAAGGTTCCCCAGATCGCGATCGAAAACGGCTGTAATCCGGGGCCAGCAGGAGGATTTCGGCTCACAACCAACTCGGGTTTTGAGGGTGGTCAAGAAGTCCCTCACCTACATTTTCATATTTTGGGTGGCAAGCGTCCCTGGGTGGGACATCAAGTCACCGCAGCCTAATTCGGAGAGTCATTATGGGTAGTTTCAGCATCTGGCACTGGTTAATTGTCCTCGTTATCGTTGCGCTCATTTTCGGCACGAAAAAAATTCGCAATATTGGCGCTGACCTTGGCGGAGCTCTAAAAGGCTTCAAAGAGGGCATGAAAGATCCGAACGCCAAAGAGGGTGACGCAACCCCAGCAGCAGAAGCAGCGCCTGCACAACGCGTTGCCTCAAATGGAACTGTTGATGTGCAGGCCAAAGAAAAATCCAGCACCCCATAATTTTTGCTGGATCGCTCCGTCTGGAGCTACTTTGGTGCATAAAACATGTTTGATGTCAGCTTTACTGAACTGCTCGTAATCGGGGTTGTGGCGCTCGTCGTCATCGGCCCAGAGCGCCTCCCTAAAGTGGCACGCACCCTGGGACATCTCGTTGGCCGAGCGCAGCGCTATGTCAGTGACGTCAAGTCAGACATTCAACGCGAAGTTGAGCTCGATGAGCTTCGTAAATTGAAGGACCAAATGCAAGACGCTGCGCAAAGTGTGCAGAGTGGCTTGCAGAGCACAGGTGATGCGCTCACCAAACCTCTCGAGGCACTTGAGCAAAACACAATGTCGACCCTCAATGAAGCGACATCCGGCCTCAAAGAAGCGACGTCGTTCAAACCACCCGCGCCCGACCTTGTTGCCGAGGCGGCTTCAGACGGCCCCGTTTTGATCGATGCAACGGGTGGCCAAGATAGTGGCTTGCACGCCACAGCTCCTGCCAGCACGCCTGTTGCCCCGAGCGAGGTCGCAGCGATGACGCCAGAAGCTGCGCTTGCCAACGCGTCGCAAACACAGGGCATGACCGGGCTCTTTGACACCCCAGTTCAAACTGAATTCGATATCGCGAGCACGGCCGACTTCGAGTCTGCCGCCCGCAAAGCGCAAGCGGCAGAAAAAGCCTTGGCCAGCGCGCCGGCTTCAGCTACCCCTGCGTCGGGATCAAAATCTTGAGCAATACAGAAAAAACCGCTGAGCCCGGCGAACAAAACGAAAGTTTTATGTCGCATCTGGTTGAACTGCGCTCACGCCTCTTGCGAGCAGTCGGCACAATCGTTGTGATCTTTTTTATTTTATTTCTCTATCCCGGCGCCTCGGATATCTACGACCTGCTCGCAGCACCCATGCTGGCCTCCTTACCGGAGGGCACCCGCATGATTGCAACCGGCGTGATCACGCCCTTCATGGTGCCCGTCAAGGTCACGATGATGGCCGCTTTTGTGATTGCTCTACCCGTCGTCCTGTATCAAGTCTGGGCCTTTGTCGCGCCAGGTTTGTACAAACACGAGCAAAATTTAGCCTTACCTCTGATTGTTTCAAGCTCACTGCTGTTTTTGGCAGGAATGGCGTTTTGTTACTTTGTTGTGTTTCAAACAATCTTTAGCTTCATCGCTTCGTTTGCGCCGCAGTCGATTACACCAGCGCCAGATATCGAGGCTTACCTGACGTTCGTCATGACGATGTTTTTAGCTTTTGGGCTCACGTTCGAAGTCCCTGTTGCGGTTGTACTGCTCGTCCGAATGGGGATTGTGACGATCAAGCAACTAACCGAGGCCCGCGGTTATGTCGTCGTTGGAGCGTTTGTGATCGCGGCCGTCGTCACCCCACCCGATGTCCTCAGCCAATTTTTGTTGGCTGTTCCGCTCTGCATCCTCTACGAGATCGGAATCTTAGTCGCCCGGGGGATCAAGCCCCGCAGCAAAGAAGAGGAAAAGACGACAACACCCGAGTCCACAAGCTGAAAACGGGCTGTTATCAAAGAATTCTTACGACAAATCTCTTGTTGTCTTAGTATTTAAGGTATATCTTTTAGATCTCTAAATTCTATTTGATATGAATCGTTCACATGGTTATGCCTATTTTGGCGCAACCGAACGAACCTTTAAGGGATCATCGTGCTCGCACATCGTCTTAAACAAGCCCGTCTACGCGCCGGCTTGTCCCAGGAAAAACTCGGCAAACTCGCCGGCATCGACCCCATGTCCGCTAGCGCGCGGATGAATCAGTATGAGCGTGGCAAGCACTCGCCCGACTATCAGCTGATGTGTCGCGTGGCAGAGATCTTGAACATGCCTGTCAGCTGGTTTTACACCGCTGACGACGAGCAAGCACGCCTCCAAGAGATTTTTTATCACCTTGAGGCCAACAGCCGGCGACCTCTGCTCACACAGGCCGAAGCGCTTATCGCCGCAAACCCGCCGAGCAATTCCCCCGCAGGCTCAGGCATCACCCAGCCCGGCTCTGCAAACTAAAGCGTGATCGCGGGCTTATTGCGGCCGAACGGGCCGCAAACCCGCAACGACTGAAAGGTTCTGCACTTTCCCGTTTCGGTAGACGCCTAGCTCGATCTTATCGCCTGGCTCCTTCGCGGCGATGCGTGCCATCAGTTTAGGCGTGTCTCCGACTGGACTGCCATCTAGGGTCTGGACGATGTCGCCCACACGCAGTCCGCCTTTTGCTCCCGGACCGTCGCGCAATAGCCCCGCGATGATCACGCCCGTTGGGCGCTCTAATCCAAAGGCCTTCGCCAGATCCGCCGTCATATCCTGTGGCTCAATGCCCAGCCAGCCTCGCTTGACATACCCATGGGCAATAATTTGTTCCATGACTTTTTGTGCCGCCCCCGCAGGAATCGCAAAACCGATTCCAAGGGAGCCACCTGTTTTCGAATAAATCGCGGTATTGATTCCCACCAACCGGCCTAAGGTATCAATCAGCGCACCGCCAGAGTTACCTGGGTTAATCGCCGCATCCGTTTGGATGAAGTTTTCATAGGTATTGATACCCAAACCTTGGCGGCCAAGCGCGGAGACGATTCCCATCGTGATGGTTTGCCCCACTCCAAAGGGGTTGCCGATCGCCAACACCACATCACCAATGCGCGGCACATCCTCAGTCAAAAAACGTAACGCATGAAGGCCCGTCAATTGCACCTTTAATACGGCCAGATCGGAATCCGGATCGACACCCACCACCTTGGCACTTGCCTGCCGACCGTCATGCAGGGCCACCACAATTTCATCGGCACCATTAATCACGTGAAAATTCGTCAACACATGTCCGGTCGCGGACACCACCACTCCCGAGCCAAGACTCGTTGCCTGTTGCTGTTGCTTATAGCCGGGCATCTGTTCGAAAAACTTTCGTAAAACAGGGTCCGTTGGCATGACAATCCGCGGGGCCGCAATACGCTTCGTCGTGTGAATATTGACCACGGCAGGCGCGGCCAAGGCAACTGCCTCAGCATATGAGCCAGGCGCCGCACCAGGCTGAGGCTGTCCGCCAACCGGCAGGGCCGCGCGCTGACCCCCAGAAACGCTCTGTTTATCGGGGCGCGCCAACCAATCCGGGCGTAAAGTCACCACCACGAATAAAATCGCTAAACAAACCGTTACTGCTTGAGCAAAAATCAGCCAAATTCGACGCATTTTGTTTTCAGGAAAATTATGACCTCTGTCTCGACCCGCGAACTCTGTGCCTGGCTAGATACCACCCTCAAGGTCGCATCATTTAAAGACTACTGCCCCAACGGTCTGCAGGTCGAAGGTCTTCAGCGAGTGTCCCATATTATCGCGGGCGTCACCGCAAGTCAGGCGCTGATCGATATCGCGATTGAGCGGGGCGCCGATGCACTACTCGTGCACCACGGCTGGTTTTGGCGGGGCGATGATCCACGCATACGAGGCACGCAACGCACCCGTCTGGCTTCACTTCTTGCAGCAAATATCAATCTTCTCGCCTATCACCTACCCCTTGATGCCCATCCAATGCTGGGGAATAACGCTCAGCTAGCCTCCCGCTTAGGTTTAGTGGTCGCTCGACAAGAACCGATCGTTGGAGACTCAGTCGGCGCGCCGCGTACAACAGGCTCATCAAATCTGATTTGGCTGGGCTCCATGCCCGGTGCTGCCACCCTTGGTGAGGTCGCCACCCAAGTCGCTTCGCGGCTTGGGCGCGAACCTCTTGTGGTCGGCGCACGCGATCAGTCTGCGAAGACGATCGCGTGGTGTACGGGCGCCGCACAAGGAATGTTTAGCGAGGCGATCGATGCGGGGGCAGATATCTTCATCACCGGTGAGGTGTCAGAACCCACCGTGCACTTGGCACGAGAATCTGGTGTTGGATTTATCGGTGCTGGGCACCACGCCACCGAACGCTATGGCGTCCAGGCGCTCGCCCAGGCAATCCAACAGCAGTTCGGTATTAAGGTAGACTTTATAGATATCGACAACCCGGTTTAATTTGCTTACTTTTTAAGCGAATCGCGAATCTCTCGCAGCAACAGCACGTTCTCGGCCACTGGGGGCGGAGCGGCCTCTAAGTCCATCTTTTTGCGTGCCGTGTTGATCGCCTTCACCATCCAAAAGATCACAAACGCCAGCAACACAAAGTTGATCACGATGGTTAAAAAATTACCCCAGGCAAAAATAGTTGCCCCTGCCTTTGTCAGGTCAGCAAAGGTTTCTGGGCCGACATAGTCCGCGGGGCGGGATAACACCACAAACTTGTTAGTAAAGTCCATCGATCCGCCAACCAAAAAGTTAACGATCGGCATCACGATATCTTTAACAAGAGAGTCAACAATTTTGCCAAAGGCGGCACCCACAATGACACCGATTGCGAGGTCAACAACGCTTCCCCGTACGGCAAACTCGCGAAACTCTTTAAATAATATTCCGCGCGATTCCTTCAAAATCTCTTTACCGTGGATCATTTGTCTTTCCCTTACTGTGAGTCTGTCTTGGCTAGCGCTATAATAAGAGGTTAATTTAAGTTGTGACAACTGTACAGAAGCAAGCTCGCTGGGGTCGTCCCGCTAGAATGCCTTCGAAGCCGCGTCATAATGAACTTTTCTGCAATGTGTTGGCTCAAACACGTTGGCTGCAATAAGGATAGAAGATGAGTCACGATTCAACTGTGCACGATGACGAAGGTGCTGCACCACAAACCCTGCCGTCAGACCCCTCACGACGCTTCTGGATCGGCACAACCTGTGCCGTTGGCGGAGCAGCGGGCGCGGCGCTAGCCGTGCCATTTGTCAGTACTTTTGCGCCAAGCGAGAAAGCGCGCGCAGCAGGCGCCCCGGTTGAGATCGATGTCAGCACCCTTGCTCCGGGCGAAATGCGCACGGTTGAATGGCGCGGCAAGCCGGTGTGGATCATTAACCGCACCAAAGAACAACTTGGTACGCTTAAGCAAAACGACGGTGAACTCGCAGATCCAAAGTCACTGCGCCCAGGTTTCACGCCAGCTTATGCAAAAAACGAATGGCGCTCACGTAAACCAGACCTCTTCGTTGCCGTTGGCATCTGCACGCACTTGGGTTGCTCACCTACGCCAAAGTTTGTAACAGGGCCACAACCTAGCCTGCCCAATAACTGGGATGGCGGGTTCTTGTGCCCATGCCACGGATCAACCTTCGACATGGCTGGTCGCGCTTACAAAAATAAGCCTGCGCCGGACAATCTCGAAGTGCCGCCCTACCAATATCTGAGCGATACCCGCATCATTATTGGTGTAGACGAGACCAACAAGGCCTAACCCGCCCCCTGAACCACACCGCATAACGCGATACTGATTAAAGTAAAAGGAGCCGTTGCATGGCTGGCGAAAAATCCGTCGAAACGACCGGACTGTTAGGCTGGATAGACCGTCGCTTTCCGTTGACATCAACATACAAAGCGCATTTGTCTGAATACTATGCCCCAAAGAACTTCAATTTTTGGTATTTTTTTGGTGCGTTGTCTCTGCTAGTTCTGGTCCTGCAAATCGTGACCGGCATATTTTTAGTCATGCACTACAAACCCGATGCGCAATTTGCGTTTCAGTCCGTTGAATACATCATGCGCGAAGTGCCTGGCGGCTGGTTTATCCGTTACATGCACTCGACCGGCGCTTCGATGTTTTTTGTCGTGGTCTATCTGCACATGACCCGCGCACTGATTTACGGCTCCTATCGTAAACCACGCGAGCTCGTCTGGATTTTTGGTGTGGGAATTTTCCTGTGCTTGATGGCAGAAGCCTTCTTCGGCTACCTCCTTCCTTGGGGTCAGATGTCCTTCTGGGGTGCGCAGGTGATCGTGAACCTGTTCTCGGCCATTCCCTTCATTGGACCTGAGCTCTCGCTCTGGATTCGCGGCGATTACGTTGTCTCGGACGCCACACTCAATCGCTTCTTTGCCTTCCATGTCATCGCGATTCCTTTGGTCTTGCTAGGCCTGGTTGCCGCGCACGTCATCGCCTTGCACGAAGTCGGTTCGAACAACCCAGATGGCGTTGACATCAAGGCCCAAAAAGACAAATACGGTCGCCCGCTTGATGGGATTCCTTTCCACCCTTACTACACCGTGCACGACATCATGGGGTTTGTCGGCTTCCTAATCATCTTTATGGCGATTATTTTCTTCGCGCCAGAGATGGGTGGTTATTTCCTTGAGTACAACAACTTCGTCCCAGCCAATCCACTGGTCACGCCATTGCACATTGCGCCGGTCTGGTATTTCACGCCGTTCTACTCGATGCTTCGCGCAACGACCGATGACTTCACCTGGGTCTTGGCTGGTAGTGCTGTATTGGCTGCGATCATGGTGTTCTTGCGCGTCAAGGGCCTCATGAAACTGATCGCTCCAGTCGCGCTGATCGCCGTGGCCGTACTGCTGCGCGTAATCGATGCGAAATTCTGGGGTGTGATCGCCATGGGTGGCTCGGTTGTGTTGCTGTTCTTCCTGCCTTGGCTCGATTACAGCCCGGTTAAGTCCATTCGCTACCGTCCTGGTTGGCACAAGACGCTTTATGGCATCTTCTTTGCAAACTTCATCGTGCTGGGTTACCTCGGCACTCAAGCACCGACTGACATTTTCAACCTGATGTCGCAAGTTGGCACGCTCATCTATCTGGCATTTTTCTTCCTGATGCCAGTCTGGAGCCGCCTGGGTACGTTCAAGCCGGTCCCTGACCGTGTCACGTTCCAAGCCCACTGAGCCTAACTTTAATTACGGAATGACCATGATCAAGAAGCTGCTTTGTGCTCTTGCCCTAGTAATCACCTGCTCTGGCGCGCACGCTGCGGGTGGCGAGTTTCCCCTCGACAAAGCCCCAAACCGCATTAGCGATCTCGCTGCACTACAGAACGGCGCTAAGCTGTTTGTGAACTACTGCTTGAACTGCCACAGCGCCTCTGCGGTGCGCTACAACACGCTCAAGGATATTGGTCTGACGGATCAGCAAATCCGCGACAGCTTGTTATTCACTGGCGAGAAAGTAGGCGATTTGATGATGGGGTCTGTGTCAGCCAAAGATGGAAAAGTGTGGTTGGGTGCGACGCCTCCTGACTTGTCTGTCATGGCAAGAGCAAAATCCATCAATGCCGGTCCATCGGGCTCGGACTACATTTATACCTACCTGCGGACTTACTACAGAGATACAAGCAAAGCGACAGGTTGGGATAACCTTGCGTTTCCAAACTCAGCTATGCCTCATGTGTTGTGGGATCGTCAGGGACCGCGCGAATTAACAACAACGACCGTGCATCAGCTCCCTGCGCAGGCAGGCAAGCCTGCAGGCTGGGAACGTATCGTCACCACCTTTGATGCGGCCGGTTATGTCACATCAAATGTTGAACCTCTGTCGAACTACCGTGGCAAGGAAAGCGTAGACCACAAGTTCAAAGCGCTTGAGCCTCAACGCACAGCAGCCTACGACAGCGACATCGCCGACTTGACGGCATTCATGACTTGGATGTCGGAACCTATTCAACAAAAACGCAAACAAATCGGTGTGTGGGTCTTGCTCTTCTTGGGCGTGTTCTTTGTTATCGCTTGGCGCCTGAATGCATCGTTCTGGAAGCACGTTAAGTAAGTTGTTTTTCGGGCCGGCGTCTGCTCGCCGTAGACGCTGGCCTTTCGCTTTTATCCGCATTCATTTTTAGGACGGAAATCCATCATGATGGTCCTCTACTCCGGAACCACCTGCCCATTTTCACATCGCTGCCGCTTTGTGTTGTTCGAAAAAGGGATGGATTTCGAAATCCGCGATATCGACTTGTACAACAAGCCTGAAGACATTGCCGTCATGAACCCGTATGGCCAAGTCCCCATCTTGGTTGAGCGCGATTTGATTTTGTACGAATCGAACATCATCAACGAATACATCGACGAGCGTTTTCCGCACCCCCAGTTAATGCCTGCGGATCCGGTGATGCGTGCGCGCACCCGTCTGTTCTTGTACAACTTTGAAAAAGAGCTCTTCATTCACGTCGCAGCACTCGAAGACCGTGCGTTACGCGGCGACGAAAAGCGCCTGAATGTGGCGCGTGCCGCGGTACGTGATCGCCTGTCACAACTTGCACCACTGCTGCTTAAGAACAAGTACATGCTTGGTGAAGAATTCTCGATGCTCGATGTCGCCATGGCACCGCTCTTGTGGCGCCTTGACCACTACGGTATTGAGCTGCCAAAAACCGCCGCGCCAATCCAAAAATACGGTGAGCGTATTTTCTCGCGTCCAGCCTACATCGAAGCACTGACACCCTCCGAGAAGGTGATGCGCCGCTAGTTGCGGGGCAGTTCCTTGAATCACAACGGCGTCAGGTCTCTTAATGGCTGAATCCTCGACTAAACCGTACATGATTCGTGCCCTGCACGAGTGGTGTACGGACAATGGCTACACACCACACATTGCGGTGCGCGTCGATGGCAATACCTTGGTGCCACCGGCGCATATTCGTGATGGCCAAATCACACTCAACATCGGTTCGCTCGCGACAAATCGCTTGGTATTAGGCAACGAAGCGATTGAGTTTCAAGCGCGCTTTAATGGTGCGACAGAAAATCTGTATGTCCCCGTTGCGGCAGTGACGGCCATCTATGCGCGTGAAACGGGTGCCGGGATGGGCTTTGAGGTCGAACAAAGCACTGGGCTCTCGGCACAAGTGCCGGCGTCGCCTCAAACTACCGCCGCAGAACCTATCAAACCAAGCGATGCCTCAACCCCATCGCCTGACCCTAAAAAGCCTAGGCTCACCGTCGTCAAATAAGTAGTGATCAACCGTTTTGGTCGCGACAACCTAGTCCAAGCAAATCATTTATAATTCGTGCCGCTTTGAAATAAAAGCGAAATGCCGGAGTAGCTCAGTTGGTAGAGCAGCTCACTTGTAATGAGAAGGTCGAGGGTTCGATTCCTTTCTCCGGCACCAATTACAACAAAGGTCTCTAAGCGTAAATGCTCTGAGGCCTTTTTTTGTGGGTCTTGGTCAGATAGCCATTTATGCGTGAAGAAAAAACATGAGAACTTATAGGCCGAGCGAAATTACTATTTACTGCTTGTGCCGCGTCAGTTCAAAAAAATGTCCTAAAAAGGCGAACCGCTGTACTATAAATATGAACTGATATCCGGCGCATGTATTGCTTGTCCATATCATGGTAAGCAACACGAGCTCCAAACTGTCCGCCGGCTTGGACATATCAACATAGGAGAGCGAAGTGGCGCAATGGGATAAGTTTCTGACGGATCGTGACAAAGAGGTTCTCTCAGTCTGGGGGAAGAAGGATCAAGACGAGTTCGGGCTCCGCCCAGCGTTGCTCTTGGTTGACGTTTACTACGGCTCGGTCGGACACGAACGCAAACCAATCCTCGAATCAATCCGCGACTGGCCGATGAGTTGCGGTCTCGAAGGATGGGCCGCTGTTGACCGGATGGTCGAGGTCGTTGCTGCGGCGCGAACTAACGGCGTGCCGTTGATCTACGCGAGGGGCACGCCGTCATTTCCAAGCGATCCGTCCCGTGTAATCGAGCGTGGAAAGTCCAAACGACGGGTGGATCACCTTCCAGCTGAGATTAGAAAGCTCGACAATGAGATCATCGCTGAGGTCGCCCCTCGCGACGGGGATATCGTGCTTGGCAAGACGGCGCCTAGTGCGTTCAATGGTACGCCGCTGCTTCACTATCTCCGTCAGACGGGAATCGACACGTTGATCATTGGCGGTGAGTCAACGAGCGGTTGCGTTCGAGCTACTGTCATCGACGCTCAGGCGCTGCGATTCAAGATCGGCATCGTTGGCGAATGCTGCTATGACCGAATCGAGGCTTCACACTGGATGAATCTATTCGACATGCACCAGAAGTACGGCGAGGTGATCGATGTCGCTCAAGCCATCGCTTACTTTGGCAGCCTCGCTACGCCGCACGCAATACGTTCCGCTTAACGTTAAGCAAACGCCTTCTGTTTGCTGTGATCCACGATCAAATGAGGAGTACACCAAAATGCGTAACAGCCCACAATTGCTCGTGGCGATCCTTGCAACCGTACTGTCCCTATTTCAAACTCAGGTCGTAGCGCAAGAGACCTGGCCGAATCGGCCGATCCGTCTGTTGGTCGCTTACCCGCCCGGCGGCGGCGTTGATCTGGCCGCTCGGGTCTTAGCTCCAAAACTGAGCGCAGCGCTTGGCCAGTCGGTCGTAGTCGAGAACCGCCCCGGCGCCGCTGGCAACATTGCAATGGAGGCCTTGTCTCGCGCAACGCCAGATGGTTACACCTTGCTGATGAACTCTGTTCCGATCGCGATCAATCCTGCGCTCTACAAGAGCTTGCCTTTCGATACCCTTAAAGATTTCACGCCAGTCGCCATGGTGGCCTCTGCAGTCTATGCGCTTGTGGTGCATCCATCCATTAGCGCAACTTCGGTACAAGAACTCATCGCGCTCAGCAAGCGCCAGCCGGGTCTCACCTTCGCATCGTCCGGCATCGGCACCCCGCCACATCTTGCTGGGGAGCGATTCAAGATGATCACCGAAACCGATCTGGTTCACGTTCCGTATAAGGGCACCGGTCCTGCGCTCGCAGATCTCATGGCTGGACATGTCCAGATGATGTTTGCAGATGCGTTAGGTTCTTTGCCGCACATCCAGTCTGGAAAGCTCCGCGCGCTCGCCGTTGCTAGCGTGAATCGCTTCCCGGGGACACCAGATCTCCCGACGATTCAGGAGGCGGGTGTCAAAGGATTTTCGGTAAGCGGCTGGACTATCCTGCTGGCACCAGCCGGCGTTCCGAAGCCCATTATCGACAGAATCAATCGCGAGGTCGTACGTATCCTTCCCATGGCGGACGTAAAAGATAAGCTCGCCGGCGACGGCAGTGAGTTCGGCAAGAACACGCCCGAACAGGCCGCCGCATTCGTGCGTAGTGAGATTGAACAATGGTCTGCGGCTGTACGGGCCTCCGGCGCAACCGCGCAATAATGAACAGCACATGCTTGCCTTTGCGTGTAGCTAGCAGATCGGGAAAACTTGGGGCGGGGGTTACCACCAGTACCTCAAGTTACTAATAAGTGTTCTAAGTGATGTTACGTTAGTTAAATTCTTACTTATGGGTGGTGCAAGTCTTTAACTTGCATCGCCCTTTTCTTGAACTTTCAAGGAGAGAAACTATGCTCATCCCACTCGCAGGACGCCGACTTTTCACACGCACGACACTCTGTCTTCTCGCCGCTAGCTCATCCGCTTGGGCGACGCCGCCGAACTACCCGACCGGCACGGCGAGAATCGTGGTGCCTTTCGCGGCAGGCGGCGCAGCTGATGCAGTAGCGCGAACGCTCGCAGAAGCCATGCGCAAGGAAGGCATCCCCGAGGTGCTGGTCGAGAATAAGCCAGGCGCCTCTACGCAGCTTGCCGTGACCTACGTGAAGAATGCTAAGCCCGACGGGCTAAGCATGTTACTCACGACCTCGGCTTCATTCGTACTATTCCCGTACGCCTTCAAGAAACTTCCCTACGCCCCCGAAGACCTACGACCCGTAGCTCAAATAGTCGATATCCCAACGGCTTTCGTCGCGGGCATGGCCCAGCCCTTCAACGACCTTAAGGGCTACGTAAACTGGCTGCAGCAAAATCCGAAAGGTGCCAGCATCGGCCTCGCCGCACAAGGGACGTCTGGTCATTTCGGGTCCGTCAAGCTCGGCCAAGATATCGGAATCGCGTTCACGCCGGTCGTGTATCGAGGCGCCTCGCCGATGCTGGTGGACGTCTCGTCAGGGCTATTGCCCGTCGGCTACGACGCGGTCGCCAGTATGATGCCTTTGTATCAAGGAAAGAGGATCAAGTTCCTGAGTGTGACCGGCACTAAGCGCCTCCCTATGCTTCCAGATGTCCCCACGGCCAACGAACTCGGCCTTCCTCAGTTCGAGCATGCGGTACCCTTTTATGCAATCTACGTGCCCGCAAAGACGTCGGACACCACAGTTATCGCGCTGCAACAGGTCTTGCTCAAGGCCCTGAAGCAACCCGAAGTCGTTGCCAAGCTTGAAGCTGCCGGCTTCTTAGTCGCGCCGGCAGACGCAGCGACCACGGCCAAACGCATCCAGGCCGAGCGCGTCTTTTGGGAACCCGTCATCAAGGCGGTAGGTATCCAGCTCGAATAAGCCATGCGCCACAACAAGCAAGGAGTCCAATGATGTCGTCAGATCTGGTCTACAAGAGCGCCTTCGAACTCGCTCAGCTTATTCGTGCCAAGTCGCTATCGCCGGTCGAACTAACTAAAGCGGTGCTTCAGCGCATTGAGGCCTCACAACCGGTGCTCAACGCCTTTATCACGGTATGCGGAGAGCGTGCCATGGCAGAGGCGAAGGCCGCCGAGCAGGCAATAATGCGCGGCGAGCTCATTGGGCCGTTGCATGGGATACCTCTCAGCGTGAAGGATCTCGTTGCCACCGAAGGCGTTCGCACCACCTACGGCTCGCAGATCTACCGCGATAACGTCCCTGTTAGAGACGCAGTGTCCGTGGCACGGCTACGCCGAGCCGGAGCGATTTTAGTTGGTAAGACCACCTCGCCGGAGTTCGGCACTTCTCCTATCACCCGCGCCCCTCTCTTTGGGCAGACTAGTAACGCGTGGAACCAGGGCCGCACCTCCGGTGGAAGCAGCGGCGGTGCTGGCGCGGCCGTTGCCGCAGGCCTCGGCCCGCTCGCGATCGCGAGCGACGGCGGTGGCTCCACCCGCATCCCTGCGGCAGCGAACGGTGTCGTCGGCTTCAAGCAAAGCCTGGGGGTGGTCCCACACGACTCAGCAAACGACCAGTTCGGTAACACCTCTTACATCACACCAACAACACGCACGGTCCGCGACACAGCGCTGATGCTTGCCGTAATGGCCGGCCCTGACGCGTCCGATCCAAACTCCAGCAGCCGTATGCCCGCCGACTTCGTCGGCGCTACGACTGGCGACCTGAGCCTCGCAGGCTTACGCATTGGTTACCGGCTTCGTCTGGGTAACGATGCTGTGGCCGAGGACGTCGTTCGTGAAGTGACGGCCAGTGCGCTAGCGTTCCGCGACGCCGGAGCCACCGTCTCCGAGGCAGAACACCCATTCAACAACATTGAGCCGGTCTTCTCGACAGTGCTGATGGCCTACCGTTACGCCCAACACGGCAAACACCTCGCGCAGCATCGCGACATCATGTGCCCGACCTTCGTTCGTCAGATCGAGAACGCACCGAGCACTTCATTCGAGAAAATCTACGCAGCTATCCTCGCGCGTACCGAGGCCTTCCATGCCGTCCAGTCGTGGTTCGAGGACTTCGATATAGTGGCCATGCCGACCATCTCGCGCGGCGCACTGTCGGTAGACCATGACCACTTCGCGCCGATCGAGATTGACGGTAAAACGGTAGACGTAGTACGTCGTGCTTGGTATCCCTATACCTCCGTCTTCAACCTGACCGGACATCCGGCCGTCTCGCTTCCTAGCGGCTTCGACCGCGACGGCCTACCGCTCGCCATCCAGCTCGTCGCCCGGCCCGGCGCTGACGCATTATTGATGAAGGTCGCTGCGGCTTTCGAGCAGCTGCGGCCTTGGGCGCACCTGAAACCCGCGCTGCCCCAACTCGATTGAA
>Ga0209550_10000109_pt1 | contig 63866 bp, 62 predicted proteins | sample LauGreSuBDMM15SN_2_FD_187567 | JGI IMG/M metagenome (GOLD analysis project Ga0209550, IMG submission 187567) | Freshwater lake microbial communities from Lake Michigan, USA - Su13.BD.MM15.SN (SPAdes) (version 5) | ecosystem: Environmental > Aquatic > Freshwater > Lake | place: Lake Michigan... | reverse complement strand
ATAAACGCATTGTGACCATACATGATGTCAGCATATTAGTGCTACCGGTACCCAGAGCATTTATGGTCTCGTTCAAATCCTAATATTATCTAAAATATTTGTGACGATATATGCTCACAGACCAGATCAGTCCGACCATTCCCTTATGGTCTCATGCTCACAGAGAGCATAATCAGTAAGGACATATTATCACGTCGCAAATTAGCTTACCATATATCGTCACAAATTTTTCAAACCACTATTTCGCGTCAAAACTCGGCATTACCGTAACAAATATTTTGCGATAACATCACGCATTCACACCTTTTATCATAATAAATATTCCACTCTATATTTTACATCAATAAATTCACAAAAATTGACGTAAAATTTAAAATCTGCGCTCATAGTGAGTCATATTGACGACAATCGTCGTCGCCGAAGTCATATATTTAGGACAACGGGCTCCGCCCTAACCTTTAGGTGTTGTCCTAAATATAATACACACATGATTATGGTTTCATAAATATATTTCGAATGATATTTTTAACAGCATTAACATCTACTTCTTGAATAGCATGTTTTATTTTATCTATCTTTTCCTTATAATTAATTTTATCTGATGATATATTTGGTTTTCTAGTTTTTTGAATAGTACCTTTTCTTATGTAAGTTTTGCACATTTCTTTATATGAATCACTTCTAATATATGTAAAATATCCTCTTGTCACTTTCTTACTATTCACTATATTCATCCGTTTTAATCTATATGCAACTGATCCAGGTGTTATATCTAATTCTTTACCTATCTCTATTATATCTTTTTCATCAACACAATATAACTGTTTGACCTTTTCATCCATCTCATCGTATAATACTTTTCTCTCCAATACCATATTATCTATTTTAACCGGGTTTCTATAATCAATCTTACACCATACATATCCACGCACTTTTTCCCATGTGTATTTTTTTATATATTCGATCGTCTTATTTCTCTCATCGTCATTCGCCGTTTCCTCAACTATCTCTACAACTTTCAAAGGTTTGAATTTTTTGGTATAAACCGATCCATCTCCATTAAAATGTTGTTCTATCCGGCGTAACACATTTTGACTTCTACCAATATAATATCTATCTTCGATCAATTGTAAAACATAGATATAATCTTTCAACGGATCTATATTATTGAAATCAAATTCGATAATATCCATAACTAAAATTTTATTTTGCTTCTATATCTTTTTTCTTTGGTTTTTTCTTTTTAACATCTACACTTTCCTCTTCTTCCACAAATTCAATATCAATCTCTTCCTCCCCAACAACATGTTTTATTTTTATACCTTTTATTTCGAATGCCGAATTCGCGTTTTTACTCTTAATAACTAGACTTGAACCTGGAACCTTTGTTTTAATAAATTGTTTGAACTTTTCTACTTTAATATCAAATTCTTTAATTAACTCTTTTTTATCCTGTCTGAACGCCATCCATAAATCTGTAGATAATTCACTACCTTCGTTGTTGGATTCAATATTTTTATCCCACCAATCATCAAATATTGAAAAATTAGAATTTACAATGTTGCTAGTTTCACTCTCTATTATTTCTCTCAATTGATCGTCCATATTTTGGATAATATTTTTTGAAGTATTAATGTTCGTATTTAATTCGCGAATACTTTTTCGAATGTTTTTTATTTTGTCATTTGTCTTGAATTGTTTCTCTCGTAATACAGTCAATTCATTTGTATCTACATTAACACCATCTATAAAATTATATAATTCTTTACATGTATACCATACTATTCTCAATATTTTTTTTGGATCTTCAAAACATGATAAATTATTAATATAGACAATACACTGAGTTGTGTTGATCCATTCATACATTATTGGAGACTTGTCCCACTTATCAATCGAAGTGTTGAGAGAAACTAACCAACCAAAATGTATGTGTTCGTTTTTTAATAAATCCTTTTTGATTTTCTCTCTCTGATCGATTGGAACTTTTTTATTGTAATTCTTTGCATCAGCCAATATATCAAATTCTTCAAAGTGCAAATGAAAATCACCTTCACCACCTTGTGTATGTTTGTCGATTATTTGGAATCCTTTAAAATCGATAAATGTTTCTGCGTAATCATTAAATTGTTTCTCTCCTTCCGAACCTTTGTGTGATGTACTTTTGTTTGTTAGTTTTACTACACTTTCTTGTAATTTATCAACTGCTTCTCTATTCAATTTATTTTGATTGTCTTTCTCTTTTAACAACCAATCGTATTTTTCTCTCACTTTATCGACTTCACACTTTACAAAATCCGCATTTTCTGACTCATAACTCTTAATTTTTTCTTTTAGAGAGATAATGGTGTTTTCCAATCGCTCTGTTTGTTTATTAGCTTGTTCTATTTGACCTTCATACATTCCTTCGTATATTTTGGAAAGTTTTGCTTCCATCTGTTTTGACATTTCTCTCTGAACTATCAAATTCATTTCTATTTTATCTATTTCTGATTTTGATTCATCCTTAATTTTTTTGTATATTTCTTCTTGAGATAGGTTCGCAACATAATTTCTTCCTTCGTTCAAACAAATACTGCCTATCTTCAACATCATGAAATTCTCCTTTGGAGAGAAAGTATGAATTATATCCGGTAGTTTTTCATCATCTGGGATTGCAATGTTAATCATTTTAACTGACATGGTTTAGTTATATTATAAGGTAATCTTTATTATCGTATAATATATCAATTGTGAAAAATAAAATATTCATATTATATAATAATATGAACAATACTAAAATTGCTATAGTGGTTTCACATCAAGATAGAATTAGACAATTTTTAGAAAAAAATTTTGAGAATAAACAAATTAATAAACCTGGTAAGATTTGGGGCGAAAAAAAAACAAAATTTAGATTAATGAACGGGGCTGTATTAAAAATTACGTACACACCGGGAAATAATAATCTATTGACTATCGATCTAATTTATTCTGGAGAATTAAACGGATCAAAACCAAAAAAAGATCCATATTTAATTTCAGAAAAGGATAGTACTAATAATGAAAATATTCAAAAATATACAAAAAATCCTCATGTATTCGGAGCCGTTTATAAAACTAGCAACAAATTTACTGTTGACGAAAACAAAGATACTGATAATAATACATATATCATTTATTTAGTTAGACACGGTGATGGAATTCACAACAGAGACAAAGGTGCGATAAAGATTACGGGTAATATCTTTACTACTTATTACCGAGACGCTGAATTAACTGATATTGGTAAAGATCAAGCATTTAAGTCTGGAGATGCTATATATAATGATATTATAAATATTATAAAAACACCAACACAAATTAATTATATATTTGCATCTGACTTATATCGATCAAGACAAACCTTAGATTTTATATGTGACGCAATTAAAAACAAGGAAGTATCATTACCTAAGGTTGCTATTGTAGTTCCATGCATTAATGAAATATTAAAATCGTTTATGAGTGAAGAAAATAAAATTAGCAGTACAATTTCAAATAACGAGCAACAAGTTTTTTTTGACGAGAAGCAAAAAATAATTGATAATATTAAAGAATTACAAAAAAGCATCCAAGATATTGAAAATACTATTGAAAATAAAATAAATCGTAAAAATAATGCATCTTTAAATGGCGTTCCTATAAATTTAGATATAGATATGGTTATGGCTAAAAAAGAACAATTAGTAGGAGAGAAAAAATTACTAGAAAAAGAATTAAACTTACTAGAAAATCAACAAATAACTACTGTTCCTAATGATGATAATGATTATGATGATAATGATTATGATGATAATGATGATGATAATGATGATAATCGTGTAGTCAGTAGTAATCGTATTGATGATGATGATAATGATGTTATTGTTAATAGTAATCGTATTGATGAGAATGATGATAATGATGTTATTGTTAATAGTAATCGTATTGATGAGAATGATGATCAATATAAAAACTTTTACTGTGATTGGAGCTATTATAATGCTTTCTTTGAAGCCGTGCCTTTGCCTTTTTACAGAAAAAATTTTTTAAATAAAAATAGGAATGTCTATACTGAAACTATATGTGAGACATATAATCTTCTAGATTTTATATTAAGAATTATGATGGGTAGTAAAAAACTTATGCCTACTAAAAATGGTGGAAAAACAACAAAAAAATATAACAAACGACATAGAAAATATAAAACGATTAAGAAAAAAAATAATAAAAAGGTAACAAAGAGAAAGTCACGAAGAAATAAAAAGAATACACGTCGCAATTAAATATTTTAATTACCTGATCGCAATTTTTTCAAATCCTTCTGTGCGTTCAATAAACGTATCATTTTGTTTATCTCCTCTTGTGTGTTTTGCACTGATAGTTTAGCCATCCTTGTTACACCATAACTCTGCGACTTCTTCAATATTTCTTCATTCTCCAATAATTCAACGGATTTATTCTCAATCATTTGATTCAAATATTGCTCGTCCGTCACAAAGATTTGATTTCTATATGCGATGATGGATAAAATCAACAATGCCAACATCATAAAATAATAATTGACACTTCTTGTATCATAACTTATATCATGGATCATTACTTGTACTGTACCAATACTGAAAGCTAGTACTAATGCTAAATAAAATTTACCTAAACTGTGTCTTATATACATTGGATTACTTGTAGTAACGACACTCACCAAAAAATATTGAATCAAAAAACTGGCGACCACCAAAAATATAAGTGTTTGAGAGAATTTCATTTGTTTTATAAGTGTGTTTGTTTGATGTATATTATATCTATAGATTTTTATGTAGTTCTATATTTCTAAAACCACATAAAATAGTTTCTTGATGAGATTGGTTGTTTATTTGTTACTACGTCTTCTTACTGTTCTTCTTTTTTTTGATAGTTTTCTACCACCTTTCTTGGTTGAAGACCTGGAGCTAGATCTCGATGAGGATCTTGATCGTGATTTCGATGACGATTTATTATAAAATCTATCCCTTGCTTTTCTATAATCCTCCCCCATAAATGATATTGGTGGAGTACTATCGTGTGGCTCCACACGTTTTTGAGTTATAAATTCACTCAATTCACCTATTGTTCTATTTTTATTTTTAAAATCTAATTCCGTTGGATTAAAATCGATTACTTCGAAAAATGTATTGTTTTTTGGATAAAAAGCAAAAGGTGTTGCTGTATTTTTAAAAGGATTGACTACGAATTTTACATCTTCAAATTTATATGCTATATCTTTATCATTGTTGTTATTTGATCTGGGTTCCATATATCGACCAACAAAAACATATTTGAATTTGGGTTGTGCGCTTCTCTCCTGTATGTAATACATTTTACCTGGTTGTATTTTTTTTGCAGTAATTGGACCATTTTTTGGTAATTTATTAAATTCATCAATTTTTATTTGTTCCATGATTCCTATATATTGGTGTTATTTTAATTTATGTGTTAAAAATAATATTTGAAAAAGATATTCTATTCTTAATATGATCGATGGGATGAACTAGATGATCTATAGTATGAACAATTGGACGAAGATCTCTTTGATGATTTTCGTGACGAACGCGTTTTTGATGAGGATGGTTTTGATGACGATCTGGATGATGAACGTTTTCTGGATGATCTTGAAGATGATAATGACGAACGATGGTTTGACCTATTATTAAATTTATCCCTGACTTTTCTATAATCTTTTCCCATAAATGATATATTTGGGGTTTCATCGTGTGGCTCCGCTTTTTTCTCACTTATAAAATCACGTAATTCGTTCATCATAGACTTTTTATTTTTAATATCCATTTTTGTAGGTGTGGGATATAATACTTCGTAATATTTCGGTACGCTACCAAATATATTACTAGGATTTTGTTTATATTTTGATGGATTTACTAAATATTCAACGTCTTCAAATCTGTAATTATATGATACTGAATTATCATTATAATATACAACAGGTTTTACATATCTTCCAATAAAAACTGGGTTTAGTTTGTTTCTTATATCACGTATATAATACAATTTATCCACTTCTAGTGAGCTACCTGCTATTGGACCCTTTTTGGGTAATTTTTCGAATTCTACCATAGTTATTTGTTTCATATCCTCTCTTACTATATATTGATGTTATTTTAATGTTTTCGTGATTTTTTATGTTTTCTTGATTTTATTGATTTTTTTCTTGGTTTTCTTGTCTTTTTTGTTTTTTTGGTGGATTTTCTCCTCCTTCCACCATATCCTATTCTATTTATTTCAGGATTACTATTGGAGTAAAAATTGTCTAACACTATACCAATAATAGTATTATCACGACAAGGTTCTCTATTATTATAACCTAATATAGAAGTCGTTGACTTACGTACGATATCTTCAGCGTAAAAATTAGTATATATTTCCGTGTTTATCGCGTTATTGTTAAAATTTTTACACACATCTGAAATTCCACCCATACTGTCAGCACAATTATTTGTTGAGTTTTCTTTATATAGACATGGTAACAATATTACTTCTGGAGTATTATTTTGTGCTGTTAATAAATTAGATAATATTTGGTTGTTTATGTTTTCATCAAAAAAATCATCACCAATAAATACTTTTGTTATTGTACCTGATGTAAATAGTTGTGTGTATTTGTCAATATTATTTGGTTGCAAAATATCTATATTAATAAATTTACATGTAATATTACATTCTTTAATATTTGTGTTTTTTGTAAGACTCGGTTGTATATTTTTCTTTTCATATGTAGTTTCTATATCTGTATTAGGTACTATGAAATATTGCATATTATTATACAATTTATCATCTGAATAATAAGTTTTATTATTTTTATCATGACCACTATTTAGATATAATTCTCCATTCGGTGGCGCACTCTCTGATATAATGATGTCATCATAAAAATGAACCATATCTTTTACTTTATTTAAATCATCGTTAGGTATTAATAAATTCATTTTATTAATTAATTGTAATAAAATACTTTCATCATCAAATTTAATTTTCATTTCAGGAACTAACATCCAAAAATTTGATATGATTGTTTTAAAATCCTTATTAGCATTGTTATTACTAACAACATCATTAATATCTATTCCAAATACATCTTTACCATTTGCTTTGTACGCTCCATTTCTATGCTTACCTGATAATATGTCAAATGGTAGTTTGTACCCATTTTTGATATACATTTTGCTATATAAATCCACTATTTTATCTCCACTTAAAAAAAATACTAACACATCATCATCACTCATTATATATATAAAAAGAATATTTATTTTTCTATAGTAATCTCTTTGGCTATTTTTCGAATGATTTTTTCCTTGTTTTTCACTCCACCTTCCATTGTCTCCATGATTATTTTATTGTATTCATCTGATTTTTTCGACTCTGGATTCATGCATTGTGGATATTTCTTTTGATATTCTGGAAGCATACTAAGATTTTTTGAAACTACACTACTTATTACTTCTTTTATTTTTTGTTTGTCGTCTTCCTCTTTTTCCCATTTATCATCATCCTTCACGTATATTATCTCTCTCTTTACATCGCTACAATGGACCGGACGTTTGTCGAAATCCAAAGCATTCAGGTTTTTAATAATAATATTGGAGATTCCTTCCACGTAACCCAGCTTCCCTATACTTTCTAAATCAGATAGTTGGAGAGAAATCTTATCAATAAACTCTGATATATTCATAGCGTCTTTGCATGTTTCATTCAGAAAAAACTGTAAATTAAACGTTTTGTTTGTGTTGTTGGTGTAATTGCAATTGTTGTTATTGATCGTATTTACGTTATTTGTGCCTGTTTTTATTATTTCCAATAACTCAGCATTTTGCTTCACCAATGTTATGATGAGTTCTTTGTCACATATATTTGTTTTTTGTAATACAATATTACCATCAGACTCTGACGTATTATCGTAACATTTTTTTTGATGTTTCCATAATCCTGAACGATCTTTATATATTCTACCACAATGACATTTAAAATCGGAACTTTTTTCGGTTGACAATGGTTGACAAAATGTTGAATTTTCCATTTTTAAGTGTTTTGCTGTATCTAGATGTCTATTATATTGACTACAACGTGACGATTTATAGTCACATAATTCACAACTGTATAAAATGGAACTTTTTGGAACCGAACTTTTCAACATTTTTATTTATTTTAGCAACAGAAAAAGTTCCTAAAGTACAAACGAATTAAAAATGGAAAATTTTATGGTAACAAACTGAAAATTATTTTTTTGGTGGTGTGACCGTAAAATTCAATTATGGTCACAAAACACGTTTTTTTTGTAAAGAGTTTCCCTGGTTTTGAAAAATGGACATTTATTTTTGTCCATTTTTTGTTTTTCAAAAAAACTTTTGTAGATTTTATTACACTTTTTAATATAATAAATTGGATTTTTAACTTAAAGAAAAAAGAAAAATATAACACAATTTCTTATTTTTATTTTATTCTATTTTATATATGAGGGATAAAACTAAATCAAAAAAACCATCAAAGATCAATTCTAACAATAAAACCAAAAAACTATATGGTGGTGATATTGATAGAAAAAATATATTCAGAAAAATATTAAGTATTGGATATGAATTGGAGACACAAAGTTTGGCGAAATTGAATTTGATCAACAGTGATTATATGAATGAAGAAAACTCTCGATCCATGTCGAGAAGTATGTCTCAACTTAAAAGCAAGACAAATCAAAGTTCTAAGATGAGTAAAAAAAACAGCAACCTTCCTATTTTATTAAACACAGACACGGTTCCAAAGGATTATGAAATAATTAAACGCATCAAAAACGGGGATTATACAGAGGAAGAATTTGATTACTATGCTAATCGTTTAGATGAATATATTGAACTGGATGCATACACAAGTGAAAGTATTGGTAAAAAAAAACGAGTTGTTAACCCTGATGCTGTATTTTTATCCGCGAATGATATGGCTGTAACAGCATTTACCAAGTATTTGAATGTTTTTTGTAACATGGATGATATTAAACAAAACAATGCAGAAGATGAAGAAGATGAATCAGATGAAGAAGACCTCTTTGATAAGAATGATCTTTATACTTTTGTAACAGATAGTGGAGAGAAATATAGAATCAATTTTGAAACATGGCAGAAAAAAGACTGTGGAATGTTTGCTGACGTGGAATGGATTATGACGTACTATAAACCAAAAATAAGCAAAAACATAATATTAAATACGTTTGTCAATGTTGTAGAAAATTTACTACTGCATTTGTCTAGGTTAGAAAAAACTAAGGGCAAGCTTATTATGAATTTTAGTGGTTCAGATAAGGAAATAGTCAAACGTCCAACGGATCGTTATTTGTATCATTTACCTAACACGAATTTATATTATTTGCAGACACATTTACTAGAAGAACAAGTGGATACTGATGATATTTGTGTAGTACCACAAATGACGTTTTCATGTCATATTAAAGACCTAGTTGATATTATGAAAGAATTAGCCAAGGATGATATTCGTTTATTAGAAAATACTATGATTCTCTCAGATCAACGAGTTAAGATAATTGAAAATATCGAGAAAGCTATAAAAATATTACTGAACAATTACAATAAATCTGTTTCAAAAGACTACAGGATTGTAGATACAAGGAATAAACAGCTAGTACAATCCATGAAAAACTACATATTTATGATTTTATTCAAAATGAACCGATATTTTAATAATTATTTGACAGATGAAAAAGTGAAAAATAAGTCGAAAAACGCGAAATATTTGAAAGATACACTTTTTTACAATTCACGGCACACGAATTACGATTTATACAAAGCACTCAAGCAAAATATATCCGAATATTTTTCAAATAGATTAAACAATGAACAAATTGTTGCTATTGTACAGAAAATAATAATTCAACAGAATGTATTAGAAGAGTATATACTTGATGATAAAAACAACACGCGAAAAAATGCGTTTTCCATTGCAAACAAAGTAGAAAAATCAAATAAGCATTATGGTGATCCCTATTATTCGCTAGTTTCTTATTTTGATTTTTTTGAAGATCCTATTGATAATCCAGAGAGAAGGAACGACAAAAACGAATTATTTTATGACTGGTTACAATATGACGGTATCGATAACTATTCTAGCACAACAAACATAAACAACAATATTGTTTTAGTTGAAGTGCGTTCATTTGTACGTTTATTGAGTAATTATATTTATAGTATATCCGATGACGAATTAAAAAATAGTATGACAAATGGTATATGTAATCGTATGAAAAAATATTTTGAACCAGATATGGGCGGATTTTCAATGATCGGTTTGAAACAATTTGTCAAATTATATAAAGCGAAAACAAAAGCAAAAAAATAAAAAATTGAACGGTTTTATATTGTTTGTACGAACACAATATAAAATAATACACGTTGTTATTAATTAATACTAAAACTACACCATGAACTTTTATTCAGATGATATTACGAATGATATTATTGATAATCAACCTCTCGATAAAATAATTGATTTAATTCAAATCTTCGGCGAAGATTGTTTCAATGCAATTGCTCGTTATTCATATAATAGTATTCATCATAAATATATTTACAATGTTTTGGGTAACATGAAAAACATTGTCGCGTTTCATTGTTTAGATAGTGAATTTTCCATAAATAACTGCCCGTCCATGTTAGTTTATCGTAAATGCAAATGCAAATCGAGTGACGGATCTCAAAACGAAATTAGATATTATGTTTTAATAGCATGTACGAAGCGCAAATTCAGAGGTCAAGGTTACGCGTCCAAATTAATAGATGGGGTCGTAGAGAGAATCAAACAGGAAAATAGTGATAATCCTGAAACCACAATTAAAATTATACTAAGTTCCGTTGAAGAATCTGTCATATTTTATGAAAACTACGGGTTTAAATGGACGAGAGAATCAATAATAGATCATCCTGTTTTAATGCGTTTTGAACGATATGAAGAAAAAAAGGAATATTTTATTATGGAGTTGGTTTTATAAAAACATCGTATGATATTCGAATACAAATATTTTAATTTTATCATTTAATACATATTATATATATTTATGGTTTTTTTTCAATATTATTATATCATAATATTTATATGAAAATTTTGGTTTATGGTAGCAATGGTTGGATCGGTAATCAATTTATCGATGTATTAAAGAGTAAAAACCAGAATTATTTTATTGGTAAAGCGCGTGCAGAAAATCCGTTGGCTTTAGAAAAAGAATTGCATGAAATAAAACCCACGCATGTTGTTTCTTTTATTGGCAGAACTCATGGAAAGATAGGAGATAAAACCTACACTACAATTGATTATTTAGAAGAAGAGGGGAAATTGGTAGAAAATATTCGTGACAATCTGTTCTCTCCAATTGTGTTGGCAGAACTTTGTAGAAATAGACACATCCATTATACTTATTTAGGAACAGGGTGTATTTTTAAGTTTGATGATGAACATCCATTTGGATTGGAAGAATCTGGATTTGACGAAGATTCATTACCCAATTTTTTTGGTTCATCTTATTCGGTTGTTAAAGGATTCACAGATCAAATTATGCATTTGGGTGGATACAAAAATAGTGTTTTAAACTTGCGTATTCGTATGCCTATTACAGGAAATAAAAATGCGCGTAATTTTATCACAAAAATATCAACATACGATCGTATATGCTCTATTCCAAATTCAATGACTGTTTTACCAGAACTTTTACCATTTGTTTTAACCATGATGGAGAGAAAACTGTGTGGAACTGTTAATCTAACCAATCCTGGTTTAGTTAGTCACAATGAAATTTTGACCATGTACAAAGAAATTGTCGATCCACTTTTTACCTGGAAGAATTTCTCTCAAGAGGAACAACGAAAAATATTGACATCAGATAGATCGAATAATTTTTTGGAAACCCAAAAACTAGAAACATTGTTTCCAGAAGTATTAAATATCAAGGATTCCATTCGTAATTGCTTAATTGAATATAGAAAGGATCTTGATGCGGAGAGAAAACCAGTGAATTTGTTGGTAACAGGTGGATGTGGATTTATAGGAAGTAATTTTATTAATTATTATTTCCCCCTTGGAAAGATTGACACACTGGTGAATCTAGATGCTTTATACTATTGTGCTGACATCGACAACGTAGATGAATATATCCAAAAAGACAAGGGATACGTTTTTTTGAAAGCCAATTTGTGTGACGCGGATTATTTGGATACAATGCTTAAAAAATATCAAATCACACACGTCATTCATTTTGCTGCACAAAGTCATGTACAAAATTCATTCGAAGATTCACTTACATTTACACATGACAATGTTTTGGGAACACACACGCTACTAGAATCATGCAGGAAATACAAAAAAATACAAAAATTCATTCATGTTTCTACCGACGAAGTTTATGGTGAATCGATGAATGATATTCATGAAAAACACAAAACTGAACATTCTATTTTATGTCCAACCAATCCTTATGCTGCCACAAAGGCGGGTGCTGAATTAATCGCACAGTCATATAATCACTCCTATAATATGCCTATTATCATTACAAGAGGCAACAACGTTTATGGTCCAAATCAATATCCTGAAAAATTGATACCTCGGTTTATTAAACTACTTAATGAGGGCAAAAAAGTAACTATTCAAGGTGAAGGTAAAACAGTGAGAGCATTTTTACATGCATATGACACAGCAACAGCATTTGAAGCTATTTTGGAACAGGGCATTGTTGGTGAAATATATAATATTGGATGTGACGAAGGCATGGAATATTCTGTCATGGAAATTGCCAAGATACTGATTAAACAAATTAAAAACACTGAGGATTATGAAGAATGGATTGAATACGTTGAAGATAGACCTTATAATGATATGCGTTATTATATAAGTAATAAAAAAGTGAGAGAATTAGGGTGGAATATAAAAGTAGATTTAATGACCGGATTAAACGATTTAATTAACCGACAATATAAAATCAAATTACTAGAATTGAAAAAAATGGAATCTATATCTGATGTAGAAAAAAGATCCTATTTTGGTGACTGGATCAATAACACACCCGAGTTATTTAAACAATTTAATGGGGCTGAGCCATTTGATCATATTATAATACCTAATTTTTTGAATGAAGAATATGCAAACCTAATATGCGATAAATTTCCTACAGATATTACATCAAAAAAATGGCATAAATATTATAATCCGTTGGAGATCAAATATGCAAATGATGATATTAATAACCTCCCTGTATGTATCAGAAAATTGTTTTATTTATTATCTACTGATGAAATAATTAAAGAAGTATCGACTCTCTCCGGAATTGAATCGTTAGAATATGATCCATATTTACATGGCGCTGGATTACACCTACATCCTAGAAATGGAAAACTTAATATGCACTTGGATTATGAAAAGCATCCACATATGGAAAAGGAGAGAAGATTGAATATCATATTGTATATGAGTAAAGATTGGAAAGAAGAATGGAATGGAGATACGCAATTATGGGATAAAGATATGCAAAAATGTATTATTCAATCCCATGTTAAATTTAATACAGCAATTATTTTTAAAACAAACAATCAATCATGGCATGGATTACCTGAAACAATAAAATGCCCTGAAAATGTTTATAGAAAATCAATAGCGTATTATTATATTTCTCCTTTGGTGAGTGATTCAGATGAAAATGTAATAGGAAACGATGGTAGTGGTTTCCGCAAAAAAGCTACTTATTGTAAACGGCCGTGTGATCCATACGATGAAAATATGGAAAAATTATTCAAAATTAGATCGAGAAGATTAATAACAAATGATGATTTACTGGAATTAATTCCTGGGTTTTTAGATAAGATGTAAAAAATAATATATATAAATAATCAATATGTAAAAATATCAATAATATAATATTATTAGTATAATAGTAATAAAATTATAATGAAATTAGAAAAATTGCCTTATTTTTTTTGTGTTAAAACATACAAGGAATTAAATGTGGATTTGCAATATTTATCTGATGAAGATGCTATTGAACATTATAAAAATAATGGATTTAATGAAAAAAGACGATATTGCATAATTAAACATGCTATTTTATTTCATGTAGGAAATATAGATGTATTTTTAAAAATATTTAAAAATAACAAAAAATTTTTTAAACGAAATATTTTGATATTTATAACATTGCATAATAAGGATTTTATTTCTATTATTAATCAATATATACCGCATGCATTTTTTACAGTAATTGAAAATAAAGGAGCGGACATTGGTGGATTTTTACAAAATATGAAATTATTGATAAAACATCCTAATTATAATGAGATTAAGTGTATTTATTTTATTCACACGAAATCCAATGACGATTGGAGACGCGATATGTTGTTACCACTTACTGTTAATTATAAAAAAAATGAGACTTTATTAGAACATAAGAAAGATATTCCTATAATTATAGGATGTAAAAAATATTGTTATAGAAATAAAGGTACGAATCGGAATTATATTAAAGATATATTTGATAGAAATCAAACTCATTTTGATAATTTTATAGATGTTGATTGGAATGATTTTGTCGATGATTATATTATTGAAAATACAAACATAGAAGACAGTAAAAATATTTATACAGATTTAAATATTAACCCGCAATTTTATAAAAATTATGAGACTGATCTAAAATTATTAACTAATACAGAAACGATAAATCAATTTAATCATCACGGGATAAATGAATATTATCGAATAAATAACCCGTGTTATATTAAAAAATTTGGCAAAGAATCGTATTTTATTGCTGGTACAATTTTTATGTGTAACAAATCGTATTTTAGAATATTTGAGGGTATTAATTTTGATAATGAGTATGATATTTTGGAGAGAGGGTATGTATTAAACGTTGTTCCTAGAAAAATACATGCTTGGGAATATTTATTTGGATTATTACTTTATTCTATGAACGGCCATGTTATTGCTGTAGATGAAAATGGAAATATGAGTTATATGAAAAATAATGATGATGTTTTTAATTTAGATATTTATAGAAATTGTAATATAGATTTGAAACATTATAATAACGTGGATTTATTGAATCATTTTAATAATTACGGTAAAAACGAAAATAGAATTTTTTCAAGAATACAATTATACAAAGAGCAATCATTAATTAATAATGGTTTAATGATTGCAAAAATCGCAGTTTGTTTGAAAAATCCACCAGAAAAATATTCAGACGAATATAAAAGTGTATTAGTAAAACTAAATGAAATATCTGATAATACCCCAATAGATATATACCTGGGTATAGAAGATAACAATATCAATTATGCCACGTATCATGGTTTAAGTATAATTAATAAAAATATATATTATATGGTTGATGTAATTAAAAAATATAAAGTCATAGACACATCAAAATACAATTTTTATTTGAGTTTCAATTTGCAAAGAAATTATGATAATACAATATTTTTGTAAAATATGCAATTGTATATTTATTTTGCACATTTTGCAAAAATATTAAATTATATTATTTAAGCGTTTTAGATAATAATATTTTATATGACATTATATAATATATAATGTCATATAAAAATAAGTTGATACGATATGAAAATAGTTTAAAACAAAAACAATTATCTAGTGATTTTGATGTAACTACATATAAACGTTTGAATCCAGATTTACAACATATGACGGATGAAGAAGCTGTGAATCACTATAAAAGATACGGGTTTTATGAAGGACGTAAATATAGAAATGTTATTCCTAATGATTTTGATACAACTACATATAAAAAATTGCATTACGATTTACAACATATGACAGATGAAGAAGCTATTAATCACTATAAAATACACGGGTTTTATGAAGGTCGTAAATATAAAAATAGTTATATTCCTCATGATTTTGATGCAAATACATATAAAAAATTGCATTACGATTTACAACATATGACAGATGAAGAAGCTGTGAATCATTATAAAAATCACGGGTTTTATGAAGGACGCATCTATTCATTTTTAACTACATTTAATTTTGAAAATTATAAGTTAGATGAATTTTTACAGCAATATAATGTAACTGAAACAGAAGTATTTTCTAATCCAAAAGTAGAATTTCGATATGAATGTTATAAAAATATATCATATATGAGAAATATACTATTACCTGAAATACAAGAAAACTCTTATCATGAAGCTGTATTAATTGAATATAGATGTTTTCCTCATTTAGAATTTTTGATTAGAAACACTATTAATAAATTAGGTGATAAATGGTCGCATACAATAGTATGCGGAACACTAAATTATGATTACATGATAAATATGTGTAAAAATATATCACCACAAATTAAAGTAATTAAAACAGAATTTGAAAATTTGAATCAAAATACATATAGTAAAATGTTATCAAGTAGCTATTTTTGGGATTATTTTGTAGGAGAAAAAATACTAATTTATCAAGAGGATTCCATAATATTTAAAAATAATGTTGATGATTTTTTGGGTTGGGATTATATTGGAGCACCATGGCTAGAAAATCAAAATGATAATAAAGCAGGTGTAGGTAATGGTGGTATTTCACTTCGATCAAAATCTATAATGAAAAAAATAATAGAAACTATTCGCATTGAAGATACTGTATATAATTCATCAACAATTGATTATGCTATAAATAGTAGTTTGGATATTTTCCCAGAAGATGTATATTTCACCAAAAATATGGAAGATTTAAATATTGGATTATTGGCAGATAGAACTACTGCATCATATTTTTCAACTGAATGTGTTTTAAATAAAGATAGTTTTGCTGGGCATAATTTTTGGTTATTTGATTCAGATTGGAAACAACGAATTTATGATAATGTTGTTATTCAATTTAAATTAAATTATAAAAAATATATAAATGCATTAAATGTTCTACAGAATATTAATGAAAATACATTATATAATTTCATAACTTCAAATAAAAAATTAGTAGGCATATATTCACCTTTTGAATATTCATTGGGGGGTGGCGAAAATTATTTATCGAAAATAATGAATTATTTTATAAATAAAGACTATTTTGTAATTTTTTTTAATAATACAGAATTTAATAAAACGAGAAAGCTATTACAATATTACTTAAATTATAATTCTCAATTTGTATTAAATGTATCAAATCAATTTATTATAGACGATAATTTTAGAGATAAAATACATGGTCTTTTCGATTATTTTATTTTAATGAATAATATTTCATTACCGAATATAAAAGGAATAGGTAAAACAAATATTTTTCACAGTCAATTCCCATTTGACTACAACACCAATTATCCTGATATTCCAGGATTGATAGAAGACAAAATAATATATTCTTACAATAACATAATTGTAAATTCCGAATTCACACATAAATATTTATTAGATATATACAATAGATACAATATACAATATGATATTAATAATATAAAAGTTGTATATCCAGTATGTATTGATACTGTTAATACATATAAATATGAAAAACAAAATTACTCTTTTGTTATGATTGGAAGAATATTTGAATATTCTACAGATGCTAATAATAAACACTTTGATAAAATGATTGAAATAATGAGTGATTTTAATGATTATAATTATGAATTAAATATAATTGGTAGTGTTAAATCTGAAAAATGGTATAACTATTTAATGCAATTAATCGGAGATAATAATAAAATAAAAATTCATTGTGATATATCTGAAGATGAAAAAAATGGTATTATACAAAAGAGCAAATATTTTGTTCAATTAACTGGTTTTGAAGAAAATAAAATTAGTAATGAAGAACATTTCGGTATTTCTATTATTGAAGGTATTAATTATAATTGCATTCCTATATCATATAATGGAGGTTATCCACCTTACTATATAAAAAACAACGAAAATGGATATATTATTAACGATTCTGAAGATTTAAAAATTTTAGTTTATAATATTTTGAATAATAATGAAATAGTAGATTATAATACTTTTAATAACAACTCCGATTTCAATTTAAATAAATTCACATACGATTCATTCACGAAATCATTAGATGAAATAATGTAAAAAATAAAACTCGTAAATTCTCAAATAAAAGTATAATATGTAATGCGTGGTTTAGATCAACACGTTACTCTAAATATAAAAAGTATTAAATGAATATACAAAATACACAAATAAAATTATATTTAATTACTTTGTTCAACTAAGTTTAACATAAATGATAAATTACATCTATTTATTTGATGAATAATACTATATTTTTCCCCATTATTATTAATGATATTATTATTACTATCTAAATTTAATGTTTCAAATATTACTCTATCTAACGTTAGTATTTTACTTTCTTTATGTTCTAAACATTTTTTTGAATTTAAAAAATTATAAACATACATATTTAAAAGCCCTTGGTCTATTACATATTTTTTATTTTGATTTTGATTTTTTTGATAAAATTTTAAAAAATTAATTATACCATTATAATTTCCTAAAATTGTTCCAGCACAAACAACATATTTGTTTATATAGTTATCATAATTATTTCCAAATAAATGATTGCAATTATAAATCCAGTTCATATTTATAATAGAAGAACTATTATTAATATCACTTAAAATAGATTGTTCTAAAGCACAATATAATTCTTCTGTAAAATTAATATCAAAAGGATCGTCTTGAAAAATAACATCATTTATATCTGATAATAAAATTTTATCAAATACAATATTAATTTCATATAAATATTTACTATATATTTCAAATCTATCGTATGTCAAATTATAATTTGTATCAAAATTACTATAAATTTCAAAATTCATCTCATTTGAAAAAATGATTAATTCGTCAAAAATTTTATCTTTTTCACATATAATTACTACTTTACAATCAGTATTATATTTTCTCAAGCTTTTTAAAAAATAATAAATACCTCCGCAAGATGTTTTTAAAGAATTATACCCATTATAAACGCCAAAAATAATATTATCCATATACTCGTATAATATTATTATTTTTACATCTTATCATATTTTAAAAAAATGAATTATTTACAATAAATGAAAATAAATTAAAAATTGTATGTTTTGTTAAAACATTATAATAATTAATTTCTTTTCAAATTTAAGTAAGACGGTTGTATAGAATTTATAAAATTTCCGAATGTTTCTTTTGTTAATATTTCTGGTTTGATAATTTGAATATTTTTAAAACAATTAGAAATTATTTCCACATCATCTTCAGCCCAATGAGTAAAACCATCATGACTATAATCTTTGTCTCTTCCACTACCAACTAATTTTATATTTAAATTTTCATAATTTACATAATTTCGAATCATCTCAAATGGTCTATATAGTAAAAAAGGAGTAATAGTATAACAAATTGGAATATATCCTTCATAAGATAACCCTACTGCGATACCAATCATTAACATTTCACTTGACCCAACATTTATTACTCTTTCACTAAAGTTTTTCCTTAAATCATCTAAAACACCATATCCAATGTCAGCAGTTATTACAATAATTTTTTCATTGTTGCTCATTTCTTCAAATAAATATTCAGCAAAGATTTTTCGCATTACTTTTATATATATATAATAACACAATTACATTGTGTTAAATAACCCAATTAAATTATATTACAATATAATTTATTCTACTTCCATATATATTATTAATTTTATAATTATTAATATTTAAAGTATCTAAGAGCGCAGTAGTTTCACCTGGAAATGAACGATAATACAGTTCGTCAAAAGCAATTATACTTCCTTTGCACATGCGAGGCAAAATATTTTCAATAGCAAATTTAGTTGGTGCATAAATATCTAAATCTAAATATAATAATGCTACTAGTTTATGTTTATTTTCATTTAAATATAAAGGCAATGTATCCAAAATATTTCCTTCCACTAAATGGATTCTTTCTTTATTAAAATAATTATCTTTAAAATCTTCGTGAATCTTAGCAATATTTATAATTTCGTCTTTTTTATCAAAATAAAAATCGCCTTCTTTTATTTCTCTAAATTTATTATTATCTTTTTCTGTAATTCCAGTTATTCCTGAGAATGTGTCAAATCCTATTATTTCTCTGAATTGATATTCAGGTTCTAAAATAGATAATGAATGAAAAAATGAAAATAAACCTCGTCCACCACAAACCCCCATTTCAAAAATATCTCCAGGTATATCTTTTATTAGTTTTGTAATTTCATATCTAGCAACAAATTCATAAATTGCATTTGTAGGAGCATATTTTGGAAAATCTATTATTTTTTCAATTACATTTTCATTTTTGGTAGATACATCAACTAAATCTGTGTAATATTTATTTAATTTTATATTATTATTAAAGGCGAGGCCTCTTTTTTCACAAGACATTATAATAAAAATAAATATTATAATGTCTTTTATTTAAACGAATTTTATAAATTTACGATAACAGTCATCAGGTAAACCAACATTTACTAGTTTATGGTTATGCTATTTTTACAAATGTTGAATATTCAGAAAGTGTAAATTATACGTAAATTGTGCATAGTTAGAGTATTCAGTTTTTATCATTACCCCATGTGGCAATTATATATTTTCATTGCATAAAATTAACACTTTATTCTAATAGAATTTTATTTATCTCATCTTCACTTTTTAAAACGTGATAATGTGCGTTTAACTCACCTAAAAAAGTGGGATTTTTTGTTTGATGCACAACAATACTTGGTAAAAAAACTTTTAATCTATTTTCTAAATAAATACGATCAACTGCATCGTATGCTGAAAAACCATTTATATTTACATGAATAACTAAATTTGTTAAATTTATTTTTTTACAAAATGTCAGGGCTTCCCACACAGAACCTTCTGCACATTCACCATCTGATAAAACACAATATATTTTTCTATTTTTATCTGCTAATGCAAACCCAACTGCAACTAATATTCCACTACCAAGGGAACCAGTTGAAACATGAATTTTATTTTTGGGATCTCTTAAAGGATGTATACCCATATTATGTAATAAATCCTCAGCATTTATTAATCCTTTACTATGTTTTTCTATTTGAACATATTGCGCTAAACCAGCGTGTCCAGCAGATAAAACAACAATATCATTTTCTTGTTTTACATTATATATTTCTTCTAATATAGGTGTCATTGTTAAACAACTACCAATATGCGATAAGTTATTTTTATAAGATAATTCTAAAATTCTCTCCATTTATATTATATTATATTAGATTAGATTAAATCTTGCATAATTCTTATACCTTCTTCTAATGTAACTTTTATTTTATAAAAATTACTTAATTTTGCATTATTAGCAACCCACATTGTTGAGTCGTATGATTTACTTTCTAATGGCAAATAATTTTCAAAATAATAATTATTCACTTTTTCAAATATTTTAACAACTTCTAAATTCGAAGTTTGTATTCCTGAACCAATATTTATTATATCAAATAATTTTTCGTCTTTTTTAATTATTTCTATTATAGCATTAATAAAATCATCTATATAAACATAATCATGAACTCCATTAGATATCGAAATATTTTTGTCATTGCTGTGTTTTTTTTTAAATAATATTTGCAAAAATTTATTTGGTTTTTCTCCAGGTCCATATATTGTAAATGGTCTAATTATAAATATTGGTATCTTGTATGTATATGAATAACTTTGTGCTAGCATAGTACATGCCGACTTAGTACCTTCATAAATGGTTTGTGGTTCTAAAATATCATTTTCAGACATAGGGTTATTTTTTCTACCATATTCAGAAGATGAACCAATAATTATTAATCTTTTTAAATTAGTTGATGTTCGACAATATTCTAATATTTTATATGTTAATAAAATATTACTGTCAAACATTTCATCATTATTATATATTTCTGCACCACAATGATATATATATTCTGGTTTACTATTATTCAATATTTCTATTATATTTAAACTATCTTTCTTTGTGGTACCAATTATTTCATCATTAGATATATTTTTTAGTAGATTACATAAATTTTGAGCTATAAAACCATTTATTCCTGTAATTAATATCATTTCTCTATATAAATGATATTAATATTCTAAATATATTACCTAATTTAAAATATTTATTATTTTATATAAAATAATCTATATTTATTTTAATCCAGTTGCTACATCATCATTACCTTCTAATCATAATAAACATTTTATACGAAAATGGTTAAGAAATAATTATATACAACGCAATAATTATAAATTAAAAATAAAAATATTTAATATTTTTATTTTATAAAATAAAAATATTTAATATTATATAACATGTCATGGAATCAGGTTTTAGATTTTTACAAATATAATTGTGAAAATAATATCGATTTTTTGCAAAAATTCAATGATATTCCTTTTAAGCCAATTAATAATTATTCAAATCCATATGGAAATATTATTAAAAACATTGATATGATTGAAAGTGATAATCAATATGATGAATTAACTTCGATGTATTCAAGTAATAATCTAATATCATTTCGTCCTGGAAATGTCGAATCATCATTTGCCTTAGCTTATGTTTTTAATAAACAAATCCCTTATTCTCATTTGAATATTGATAATAAATCAGATTTAGATAAATATATGAAATCTAATGCTGGACTATATTACAAAGATTCTACAAGACAAACCGAAGTATTAAATTGGTGGTCAGAACATTTTATTGATTTAATAAAAAATTCTACTTTTTGTTCTTGTTATTGTTTCTTACAGTATGATTTACTTTTAATGTCCTTATTGAATATGAAAAGAAATTTTTATGACTATGGATATTTGTATAAAATAATTTTAGAAAATTCAGAAGGGAGAAAAATATTATATATTGGTAATGCAGTTGAAAGCATAAAAGCTGGATATGACCGTGGGTTACAAAATGTTTGGAAATTTCCTGTATCAAATTTTTCAATGTATTATTTGAAAACTCCACAAACAACTACAGGAATGGAATATCCACATGATACTATGATTGAAACGTGTAACGATATTATAGAACAAATAGATAATAATTATTCAGATTTTGACACAGCAATTTTTGGATGTGGAGCATATGGAGCACCTTTAATAAATATTCTACGTAAGAAATATCCACAAAAAAATTTGATATATTTAGGTTCAGATTGTTTTAAAATGTTTGGTGTAAAAATAAATTTGCAACCATGGGAATTACTCGATTCAAATGTTAATAAAGATGCAATTATAGATATAGTAGAATGTTTACCAGATGGATGTATAAATCATCCAGAAAAAAAATATTGGAAATTATAAATACTTTCTATGGTTATTTCAAGCGGTTAAAACTATTTACCCAAGTAAAAAATATTATAATTTATTTTTCACGATAAGATAACATTATTTGTATACCATTCTCTTATTTCATTATGTAATTTCATTTCATTATCACTATCTAAAAATTGCATCATCCATATTGTTGCATTTTCAGATATTTGTTTACAAGTATCGTCATTATTTCTACACCATTCTAGTATTTCATTTAAATCACTAAAATCATCTTTTAACGGGACATAATGTACATATGGTTGTAACAATCCTTCCATTAACCATCCTTCTATAATAGGTTTTGACATAATTACAACTGAATTAGACATTAATGACCATTTTAAACTAGTAGCTACATCATTACCTTCCAAGCATAATAAATATTTATATTTTAACTGTTCTTCCACCGACATTGTATCTTTAAATAAATCGTTTGAAATATTTGAATTACTCCCTGTAAACCCAACATTATGTTGTTTATAATATTTTGAAATAAAATCATATCTATTATATTTTTTATTATAACTAGTAACACTATTTCCTCTCCAAACAATATTATTTTCTTTTTCATTCCAATTATAATTATCTTTAAAATTATTTAGAATAGCCCAGTGATAAGCATGTTCATATTTAACTAAAATTCCATTATTTGGGTTTCCGATTATTCTTGCTTTAATCAATACGGGTAATTCATCTGAATCACAACCATCGGCACTAACAGTTAGACAAGGAAAATCTATAAAAAATCCGCAATTAGACCCCCACCACCATGCAGGTCTAACAGAACCATGCTCAAATTTAAAATCGTTAGGATATGCATCAGGCCCTAAATAATGATAAATACTATTTTGATAAAAAGTTTTGTATTTATCATCTACTTTTATATCTAACGATGTTTTACCATAGAAATCACCCAAGTAATATTTTAATCGCTCTGAAAAATCCATATTATATATAAATAAATATAAATATTTATTTATATATTATTTATATTTATTGTATAATTTGCATAAGTATTTTTATTATAAAAATATTAGAATAAATATGTCATTTTTTAAATCTATAAATAACCAAAATATTCCATTGTTTTTTTAATACCATCTTCATAATTAACAGTCGGGGAAAACCCTAACAAGGTACTTGCTTTTGTAATATCTGGTTTTCTTTGTTTGGGATCATTTTCTGTGGGTGCAATATGTTTTACATGCAATTTATCACCAACAATTTTTTCGAAAACTGTTACTAGATTATTCAATGTAATTTCACAATATGGATTTCCTAAATTAATAGGTCCTAATTGTTCGCTTTCCATCATAGAAACCAATCCATTTATCATATCATCAATATAGCAAAAACTACGTGTTTGGTTACCATTTCCATAAATATATAAAGAATCTTTATTCATAATTTGTTTTATAAAATTTGTAATAACACGTCCATCATTTATATCCATATATGGTCCATATGTGTTGAATAAACGAACTACTTTTAAATTTAAGTTAAATTTGGTACGATATTCATATATTAAAGTTTCGCCTATTCGTTTTCCTTCATCATAACAACTTCTTTCGCCCATAGTATTTACATTTCCAAAGTATTCTTCTGGTTGTGGATGAACTGTTGGATCACCATATATTTCAGATGTGGATGTAAATAGCAATTTAGCATTGTGATTTTTTGCCAATTCCAACATATTTTTTGTTCCAATAAAACAAGTATTCAATGTTTCTAATGAATGTATTTTATATTTATCTGGACTTGCAATACATGCTAAATGATATATTTCATTTACAATTGGAAAATCAATTGTTTCAGTAATGTCATGATGAATAAATTCAAAATTTTCATTGCATTCGAATTCTTTTATGTTTTCTAAATTTCCTGTAATTAAATTGTCTATACAAATAATTTTGTTATATGCATTTTCTAGTAATTTTTTACATAAATTACGTCCAATAAATCCAGCACCTCCGGTAACTACTATAACATTTTGTTTCTTATTCATATAGTATTATTGTAGTAACTGGAAATAAAATAGAGGCAAAAACGAATTTGTTATAAAAAGGAAAACATTCCTTGTTTACGTGATTTCGTTTTGTTTTTATTACTATATCGTTTTTTTGTTATGTTTCCATGGTTCTTCATGGTGTTTTTGTTTTTTACTTGTAGTTTCGACCTAACAAATTTATTTATTGCTAATTCGTTTTTTATAATCAAATCAGCAATATTATAATAATAACTTCTGAAAGGCACCTTGCGTTTCTTTATTTCGTCTATGGAAAACCAGCGGATCTCTGCTTTTTCAAATATCTTTGATTTTTCTATTATCTTGGGATCCAAACGTTTTTGTAAAAATCTCTGATTGTTGTTATAATAAAATGGTAAATATTCATCATATTCCATAGGTAAAATATGGGTTCGATATGTATTCCAATCAATATTAAATGTTCCAGTTTTCTTCATTTTTCTCTCCAAATCATTGGCACTACCTAAAAATCCTGTTATTTCTTCTGTTCCTTCACGTATCGCTGTTTTAAAAGGGGTCTCTTTGCCCTCTGAACCACCACCAAATTCAGCCCAACCAGGGGTGTCTGCAAATTTATTCTCTTTTCCAAATAAAAAATACAGTTTGTTGTTGTGAATGGTTGTAGGTAATATTCCTGCGCCCATTTATATATCGATTACTAATAATATTAATAGGGTAAGGGTTACTATATAATATGTAATATATACTAATGAAATATTATAACTTTGTCGCAAATTATAACCGTAGTTTTTAATTCCGTTTAATATTTTTGGATGCTAAATAGTAAAATAAATATCCCATTGCTAATCCCATTACAGAACCAATAAATACCTGCAAAACTGAATGTCGGTTTGTATAAATACGTTGAAACATGGTAAACAACGTAATGATCAAAAACAACGCTGTTATTTTTGTATTTTGTAAAACCATCATTACATATATTAGAGAGAATACGGTTTCTTGAGAATGTCCCGATGGCATTCCATAACGTTGATATTCTCTCCAATCAATTGTTTCCCGTTGGGTCATTTCAAGACGGAACAATTTCATATTTTCATCTGGTCGTGGCTGTTTGAATATTAATTTTAAAATGGAGTTTAATACATAATTTAATACAGCTCCAATAATGTAAAACCACAAATAAGTTTTTTTATCATATAAAAAAACAATTGTCAAAAAAAACAATATCTTATTTCCGTAATCGTATTCTTTTAAATAATTTTTATTCATTTTTTATTAGCTATATATTAGGTATATATTAGGTATATATTAAATGTATAATAAATATTTAAAGTTCATATAAGCATTTTGCTACCATGGTAAATGACCAATGAACATCGTTTAAATCTAATATATTTCCTGCGTCGTCACATAAAGTAATTTGTAGTCTTGAAACATCCACAGGACCGTTGTAAACTCTCTCATTTGATTGTAAAGAACCACTAAATTCTGTTACAATAGTTCCTATAGCATTTGGACGTTTCATTGGAATTATTGCAAAAACATCGGAATTGGTCGGTGCTTTTGAGAAATAATGTGCGTTGTTTTTGTTATTTTTTATAATTTCATTTATAGTATAAATTTGAGATTGTGTCAATGTTCTAGGTGCACTAGGTAATATATTTTGTGTTTTTGTATAAGTTATATTTAATTTATCTGAAATAATATTTGCAGCATTTACATTATTATTTAAATCTATTGTATTATTTATCAATGAATTAACATTATTAGTGGGATTATTGCATGAATATGGTATACTTTTATTATAATAGGAAGGTAATTTAAGATTATTATCATATTCAGTTATTGAAATTATATTATTATTCAAGTGATTTTGATTAAAATCATCTATAATTAAAATTAAATATCGTGGACCATTTAAATCTAATAAAGCGGAAGGTACATTTCCACTTGAATCTGCATATATAAAAGGTGATCGAAACCCCAAAATCCAACCCAACGTTTGATTTATATAGCTAGGTATCTTAAGACCGCAATTGGGCAAATTACATTCTAATGAAAAATTGTAATCGAAAAATACAATGCCTGTTTTTTCAGTTATAGTGAAAATATCGACACCGTTTATTCGATAAATTCCTCCGTACAAATAAAAAATTATTTTTCCTTGTGTTTCGTTATACACAAATGGAGTAATTGTAGATGCAAAAATAAAGCCCGCTTGCACTATTTTTGTATTTAATTCGGCGGTTAATGAAGCTGGTGTATAATTTCCAGGTTCAATTGATATATTTACTAGTGCATTTTTTGACGAATCTTCAATCCAAAAACATGTATTACCTAATTGACTATTTATAAGATACCATGAATATGGAATTTGATAAGAATATAATTGTAACGATAATAAATTTTTTAATGGTTGAGATAGATCCAATGTAAAATTAGTATTAGAACTAGTGTTAGAAATACCACTTGTATTTTGTCTATATTTGCTATCAATGTTAATAAATGTAGAATATGCAGTTTTTATTAATGGATTTAGTGTACCTTTTACTTCAGATGGAGCAAACGTAGTCACTATATTCTGCGTTTCTTGATTTATTACTGGAATACTAATATCTCCACCATCTATTATTTGATTTGGCGATGTTTTATATCTATCAAATTTTATTTTATCAGGTATTAATATGGTATTTTTATAATTATCGGCGATATTATTCTGATAACCTTTTTTTGTATCAATTAATCTATATTGAATTTCTTTAAAAAAAGAACTCATGTCAACATCATCTTCGTTACTAAATTTATTAATATAATAGTTTGTTTTATTTAAAATATCACTATTTGATATTGACTTCAGTATATCATCACCATTTGTATTATTCTCATTATCAGTGTCATCATACAAATCCAAAATTTTCAATAAATCTTTTATCGAATAATCATCTACACTTAAATCCAATTGTTCTTGTTCTTGTTCTTGTCCGTTTAACATTATATGTTATTTATATATGTTATTTATATATTTTACTGTCTATTATTATAGTTTGTAAAAATTGTATTTAATCTTCTTTTTATAATATCTATTTTTTTATTTTCTGTTTTGTCAAAATTTATATCTTGAACGCAATAAATATTATTCGGATATTTATCGATTAATTTTTCTGGAACTCTGGTAATACCAAACCCTCTCTTTAAGTGAGTTTTGCCTTTAAATAATATTAACTCAAACAAGCTTAAAATATCAGGGCAATTCATTTCTAAGTAATCCCTATTTATTCGATAAGAAGATCGATAAACAAATCGATTGTAATTCCCATCTGAATATATTTTGTAATAGTGATCATAATATACTTTGTTTTTAATTAGTCCGATTCCTTCAATTCGATTTAATGAATTATTCATTTCAAATATGTACAATAAAGAGTCTTCTGGTATTTTACTAGAAATGCTTTGTGGGCATCCATAGATACAACCATCATGTTGTATTTTATTTCTATAATCCACATTTTCATTCCAAGTATGATTATTAAATCGAGTAGATGCTATAGTTATTTCTCTAGAATTCATTCATTAATCGTATTGTATAAATAAATACATTTAGTTAATTATGTTCAATTTTTATTATTATATTATATTGATACTAATAATACATCAATATAATAGTAAACTATAAAAAGAATTTTGTTAGATGATTTTTTTAGATAAAACTCACTCTAATGGTTCAGGTTTAAATAATCATAACATAAATTTATTTGTAAAAAACTATTATAAAATAATATCAAATAATTCTCTCCGCAATAATATAACCAATAAAAAAATATTGACTATTATAGCATGTCATACAAACACAAACGTAAAATATAATGCAATTTTAAATAACATTCCGTACTTGACATTTCCGAATAATGATATTGTTATAGTAAATAGTTCCAATGAAAAATATAGTGATAAATTAAAAAATTATATAGCTACTAGTTATAATACAGATGCAGATGCAGATGCAGATGCAGATGCAGATGCAGATACAGATACAAATACAAATAAAAATAAAAATATAAACTATATTGAAATACCAAATGATAAATATATAGATATAGGCAAATATATTCATGCATTAAATATTATACAATCGGATAGTGCTTTCAATAAAGATTACGAATTTGTTGTTTTGATTAATGATTCGGTGATTATTCGAAAATCAATTTCTCATTTTTATAATATGATTATTAAAATGGATAAAGAATTATATGCTTACAACGATAGCAGTGAAATTAAATATCATTATCAAAGTTATTTGTATGCGATAAAATATAATGTTATTCATAAATTAATTGATCATTTTAACAATCATAAAGATCAAATTCATGGATATGATGATGTTATTTCAAAAATAGAATTAGAATTAAATAATATATATAGAACAGATTGTGACTGTTTTTTAAAAATTGCAAAATTACCTTGTAATATTTATAAAAATATTTATTTTCATAATGATACTCTCTACAATTTATTATTTAATAATGGAATATTACCTTTTACCAAAATACGTGCGTTATATAAAAAACATATGAATATTAAACATATAATCTAGTTGTTCTTTTTACATGTTTTTTGATACGCAAACGTTTTGTTTTATTTTTATCGTTATTATTTTTATTGTTATTCATATCGTCGTTATTCATATTGCTATTACCTTGTGATTTTTTATATATAATATTTATACTATTCAAATCCTGAAACATTGTGATTGTTTTTTGAAATTGTACGTTTTCTATGCTTGTTATTGTTGATAAATAATTGTTATTTTGGTCTGTTTCACTTATAATAGGTATATTATTTTGTAATAAGTTGATTAAATTATGTGAATCAACTGTAAAATTGTATTTAAATAGAAAATTCAGTTTGTAAGTCTCATTGTTTATATTTTTATTTTTAACTATTATTTTGAAGAGTTCTTCTTTTGGTAAAGTGTTTGAATGTTTTTCGTCAAAAAAAAACTTGTCTTTTTTAACCTTTTCGATTTTATTAGAATCATTTAAATAAACAAAATATATATTTACGAAATACAAGTCTTCCAAATAAAAATCTTTATACAAGACATCTTCTTTTTCAAAATCATGAATCCATGAAGTATCCAATTCTTGGAAATTAAAATCATCGTCTATAACATTTTCAATTGTGGTTTGACTACTCATAAGAAATGTCTGTTTACATATTTATATAAATTATTTATGTAATTTCTACATATTGTATTATGTTAAAATACAATATGTATCGTATGTTTTATTTAATCATCATCTTCGTTAATGTCATCATCTAAATCAATGTCAGCATCAATATCTATATCATCATATAATATTAAATCATTTTCAATTGTTGGGTCTATTACATCTATTACATTATTTTTACATGCAATGATAATAGCACTTTTTTCATTATTGAATTTGTTTTTGTGATTATTCATATATTTATTCTTATAATAATATCTCGAATACAAATACGGCGAATCTTTCGGTAAATAATCTCGAATATATTCATCTACACCGTATTGATCTATAAATTTATCCCGCCTTTCCATTATACCTCTTATTGTTTTATTCATCCCATAGTGTAATTTTGGATTTTTTATATTGTATATATTGGGAATAGTTTCCGATTCTTCTATAAAAAAAGTAGAGTTTGTTTCTGAATTATTATCAATATCGTCATCGTCATCATGATACATTTTTTTCGGAAAATTATGTGTTACTATTTTTTTTAATTCTTTATCGTAATAAATTGTACATAAACCTCTATCGTCTGGTTCTGTATTAGCAACCACTTTTTTCTTTGTTGCATCTATAAAATTAAAATTTGTTTCATTTTCTATTTTTATTTTGTTGTTTAACATTGGAAAATCGCATATTGAATCTATATTTATTGATTTTGATTTTGCTGTGTTGATTGTGTTTGGAGTTGCTCTTGTAATTTTCTTAAATGTATTCATATTTTATACATAGGTTATTTTACTCTGTTGTATTTAAGTGGTTTATTATATAACGTTATGACGAATACACACCAACAACTAAATATCGTCAAAATTAATTGTCTCTTCTTCTATTTCATAACTAATAATGTCTTCATTTATAGTATTTGTTTTGGCGTTGGAGTTGGTAGTGGTATTGATGTCTTTTTCTAATAATTGTTTATATTCATCTTCTGTATTGTCGGAAAAATGAACAATGTCATCGGTTGCATATTGATTCGCATTATCGTCCATATCAAAAATCGACCATGTTATATCCGCTGATTTTTTTAATCGATCTACATCATAATCTGAATAAACCTCCAATAAATCGCACTTGTCTAGTTTTTTTGAATTTTCAAAATGCGTTTCCCAATCTCTTAACCCAACCATAATAATACTTTTCACCTTAATCGAATTATCACGTTTTCCTCTACCCCTATATTTACCACGAATAATACAAAGACGTTTTACATTATCGTTACATATTACTTCACACATTCCATTTCCAAAATCTTTAGAAACCTGTGCGTATATTTCACCTTCTTCTTCTACTAATCGAAGACGATGACTATGTTTTTCTGCGGTTGATACAACATTTTTACGAGCCTGACTTTTATGACCACTACCACCTTTAACGTTTTTTACCATCTTGTTAGTATTTCACTTAGTTTATTAATTATTGTTATATACAACCATCTTTTTAATTTCAATTTTATTTACAATTCAAAACATCCAACAAATAAAAAATTTTACAATAATATTATAAATTATTATATAATAGTATATATATAGTAGAAAATGACCAATGCATGGATTGAATACATTAAAAAAATATCAAAGGAAACCGGTAAATCATTCAAAGAGGCAATGAGTATTGCTAGTGATAGAAAGAAGAAGGGTATCAAAATTGAATCTATTATTACTCCTGTCGCTTCTCCAGCCAAAAAGCAAAGAAAAACAAGAAAAGGAAAATCTGCAAAAAAAGCAAAGGGTACTAAAAAGAGAAGAGGATCTTCAAAGAGACGCTAAATTTGAAGATGTTTTGTATTAATATGTAAATAATCAATAACTACATTTTTTGTTTGTTGTATATTATGTCGTTCGTTCGGATTACATAATATATTTTTCATAAAAATATCAATGAATCCTTTCCAAAATACTTTAGAATCTTCTGTTATAAACGGGGTTGATGTGACTGTTGTAGGTACAGTTGCAGTTGCATTGTCTAACAAAACCTCTTTTAAAAAAAACATATGAAATCCATAATTATCCCATGTATTCGCGTGGTTTAGAAGAAAGTTCAATATTTCTATATAAGGTTTATTTTTTAATACTTGTAAATATTTTACACTATCTTCGTAATATTTTTCTCTCATATGAACCGATATATTTGAAATAATCGAATGATTCTCAATGTATTTTTTAACAATTAACTCTATTTGATGGTTTGATAAACTATGAATATGGATGTTTTTTAGTAAAAAATCGATTACGAACATTTCAATTGGTTCGTATAGAATGTCTTTATTGCATGTAATCTGAGAATTTTTATTTAACGTGGATTTTTCAATACATTGATTGAATTTACATATGAATGGTTTTCCGAATTGATTAAAGCATAGATTCTGTTTTGAAAAATTCAACAACAAGATATCATTCGTTTGTAATATTTGCAATCCATCAAGTACAAAGAAACAAAGATTAAAAACATTCGATAATATCTCTTTTTTATTGTCGAATTTATTAAACCATTCATCATAGTTGTAGATAGAAATTGAATTGGTTAAATTAGATGAAGTTTCCACTAATTTAAATGTGTTGGCGTTTGAGTTGTTCGATGATACTATCTTTTCCCAATATTCTAAAGGTATTTCTTCTTTTTGTTGTCGTAATGATGTTGTTGATGTCGAATTTACATAAGATAGTTGTCTTTTTATGTGTATTGTTTGAAAATATAAATGAAAAAAAGGTATCTTATCTATTTTATCACTAATATATAGTTCTTTTTCTAAATTTTTATCCAATTTCACTATGGTTATATTTTTTGGGTGTTGGTGAGTTTGACTATTCTCTCCATCATGATATTGTAATTTAATTATATTATATCGTTTTTGTGATTCATCTGATAATATTTTCATTATTTTATAAATATAGTATAAATATATTTATATTATATTTAACAAATATGAATTCAAATAGCTATTTGTTAAGCAGTAGACCATACTTATTTGGATGTGAATATGATAATATTATTACTATTAATCTTTTACCGAGAGGACCTCTTGCAAAAATAGTACGTCAAGTCAATTTTTCGAATAATAGATTAAGTGATTTTACTGATTACGAAAATAAATGTGGATATGCATTATTATCACTTCGTGGTGTTGGAGTTTGTAATGGAAGAAAAAATCATCGTTTAATGACAGCCAATGAAATTCCCGATCTGTTCTCATTTTTATTATCTAACGGCTATAAAATAGATACAAGTTTGACAAAAATGATGAATACAAGTAATATTCAAATCAATATGAATAATATTATTGCATTCATAACATATGTCGAATAGGTTTTGTTTTTTATTTGTTTTTATTTCTTTGTTTTTATTTATTTGTTTGTAATTGTTTTTCAAAATTTACAAATCCATTGCTTTTGAATATGTTAAACGATGTACCCAAATGATTTTTTGCAATCAGAAACGTTTTTTTATGCATATCACTCATGCTTTTAAAATAAGAGTTTATGGTTTCTCTCCATTCATTTGGAGAATTTTGAATAACTTCTTCACATTCAGAATCAAACAAAAGATGCATATCTTCCTTGTCGTTATTATTAGAATTAGACATTGATATATTTATATATTATACATATTAATGTCTATTAATATTTTTCAATTTTTTTTGATTGTAACTTACTTATTGTAGTCATTTAACGATTCTTTAATTGCACTCAAAATAGATTCACGTTCTTTATCTAGGTTTGCACGATTTTTTCTTCTCCCACCTCTCATCATATTTGGGTCAGATGATGGAATAATATCATCGAGATCTAGATTTTCATTTTTCGTTTTATTCAAATATTGTATATAAGAATTAATTATTTCTGGTTTCTCTAAAATAAATTCAACCAATTTGTTTTGTTTTTCCAAAATCTCTGCTTGCTTTTTTTGTTCTATTATTAATTTATTTTTTGAATCTACCTCATTCATGATTGATTTATTTAATTGTTGTAAATTTTGTTGTGTAGAAGTGGCTCCTGTACTTGTAAGTTGTGCCAATGTTGTAGTAGCTTGTGCAATAGAGACTAACATTTGCGGAATATCATTGAATAAAGAAGCTCCTGGAATCAAATTTTTAATAGTTGTTGACATATTATAAATTACATCACCCAAAATTTCACTTACTTCTTGTGAAAATATACCGGAAATAATATCTATCGATGGTTTTGATGCACTTAAATAAACAGCCAAAACTTGTGCATTATAATTAAGCATTTTATTTCTCTCCACTGGGTCTTGAATTGAATCAGCCATTTCATCCAATTGCGTTTTTAACTTTTCTGGATTATTCATATCTACATTTAATAAACTACCTAGATCATTTATTATATAAGCTGTAGGTTTCACTAGTATATTAGATAATGCGGATTGTACAAAATTTGGATGTTCCTCGATATATTGTAAATATGATTCAAGTTGTTTAGATTTTTGCTGTGATTGATCGGGTTGTTCTTGTGTCTGATCTTGAGAATCTGGATCTAACCCTTTTTTTATAATTTTACCCATGGTTGTATTAGCATCCCCTGATTCATTTACAACATCTACAACACCATCTCCTGGCTCTTGATTATATTGGGGAACAGTAGAACTAGCAACCATTGCTCCTGTTTGTGCTGTATCATTTAAATTATTTAAATTATCAATAGTTTTATAAATAGTTTTATTAATATCACCACCATATTGCTTTTTATGTTTTGTTCTATTGTTTTTTTTGTATGTATGTTTCATTAATTTCATCCTGATTTTTTTCATTGTTTTTCTATTTGTTTTCATTATTTATCTATGGTTTCTATTTGTATTATAATGAGGTTTTATTTTCAGATTCTTGTTGCATTTTTTTAAATTCCGCAAATGTCATGTTTAATCTTTTTACTATTTGTTTTTTGTCTATTTTTTTGATAAAAGAAAAATTACTTATTTTACCTTCTGAAATATATTTATTCTTATTTTCTTTCACTTCTTTATTTGATTGTGATGTTATTTTAACCTGGTTGTTTTTTGCAATCATACTACTTGATGGTATTGAATTTGGGTGATTATAATTTTTAAATTTTGCAAATACATTTTTCTTTGTTGTTGGAGGTGTAGTGATTGATTTTGTTTCAGAACTTGTTGTATCATTCGTAATTTCTATAGGTGTTTTTTCATCCGCTATAGGTGTTTTTTCATCTAGATCATCAGTTTCATCTACGTAAATAGTCGTGTCTTTACACTTAAATGTTGTTATGTATTTTCTTCCCACAGTTTCTAAAAATCGATATGGAATTGTACTATCACTGTAATAAACAAATCCATTTTTCTCACTGTTAAAACACATAATTACATTACCTAATGGAGTTGTTTCCATAACAAAATTATTTTTTAAATGTTCTTTTTCACCCGTTGTTAATTGTGTGAAATCTAACTTTATATATTCATTTTTGTATTTGTCCTCATATTTAATAAAGGGTTTTTGTGTCATGATATTGGATTCGGATTCTATTTTTTCAATCGTCATTTTTTCTTTATATGTAAAGAAAAATGATAATAATGCCTGAATTGACAAAAATACAGGTATATATAAAATAAATAATAAATTCATCATTGGATGTTTTTGTAATAGTATGTATTGTGCTTTAATAACTATTTATTTATATCACAACTAAATTTTTATATTGTTTGAATTTTGTTATTATTTACATAATTCTTTTTTTCGTAATTCAAAAAGGGTAGCTATATCGCTTGATAAATCTGGTAATTCTATTAATTCATATGTTTTTTCTTCTGAGTCGGGGTGTAAACGCACTAGACACAGTGTGGTTACTTTTTTACCATATTTTGATTCTAAAATTGCTTTGTAAGTATTTAATTGTAAAGCATAATGCCAAAAATTGGAATCAGGATATTGTGATATACAAGGTGTAATCGCATATTTGTTAAATGTGTTGATAGTAGAAATATCTTTGCATCGTTTCCAATCATAAATCATAAGCGTTCCATCTGGATTCTCATACACCATATCAATGGAACCAGCCAATTTTAAATCTTCGTCATAAATAGTCCATTCTGTTCTATAAGGGCGAAATGATGGATGATGTTTTACAAATTCAAGAAAATATTGCCATTCGAGCGTCGTGGTTTCTGGTTGTTCATGGTTGTATTGATATTGGGTTAATAAATCATCGTGTGTATAATTATGTAATTTTTTTGTATTTACATAATTATTCATAAAACATTCTATTTGAAAATGCATATCTGTTCCTGCGGAAGAAACAGAAGCACCATTATCTGACCATTTTTTCTTTATTTCTTCTGCTGTCATACCCCAATATTTATGGGTTGAATTCCAATTTTTTCCTTTCATCATTTTTTCGATTATTTTGTCAGAATCAAAATGAGGAAAATGGGAGTGATTCCATGTTGTTACAGATGTATAATTTGAATCCGCATCGGATAATATAGTGTATTTATGAGTAGGTTCATAAAATTCAATATTTTTATCACGTGGGTGTGCGTTATTAGTAGAGAGTGTAGGTAACAATAGTGATTGATCCATTTTGTTAGTTTTTACTTGTATCGCGTTTGTCTTTTTATTATGTGTCTTGTTGTATTTAATTATACAATCAATTTTTTCTTATATGTTTCAATTTTGTTTTTGTTTCTTTTTGATCTTTCTTTTAATTGCTTTATTTCGTGGATTAGTAATGGAATTAATCCAATATAATTGACAGATTGATACGTGGTCTCGTCTTTCTCTCCAGATACTAAAAAAGGGAAATGTTCTTGAACTTCGTGAGCGATTAAACCAATGTTCAATTGATTGGATAATTTATTTTGATACTGATATGGTTGTAAAAAATCGATTGTGTAGTTGGATGTGGTTGGATCACCCAGTGGAATAGGATTTTCTTTAATTCTATAATCCGATGTGGTATTAAATTGTGTTGCTTGAATGATACCATTTGCTGTTAATGATGGTGATGGTGGTAGTAATGGTGTTGGAAACCACAATATTACGACACCTGAACCGCCAAATTCTCCACCACCAATTCCTCCACCACCACCACCACCAAATAAATTCATTCCTTGTATTCCTCCATCGTTTTCTGAATTTGCATAAACATAACCACCACCACCATTGGGTAAGCATCCACCAGTTCCTGTACCACTTTGTGTAGTTGCTGGATTGCCACCACCACCACCACTCGGCGAACCACCACCTGAACCATAATACCAACTTGATGGTATGATAGAATTTGATGGTGAATCATAATAAAATGAGTTGAAAAAACCATTGCCACCCCCACCACCACCAAATCCTGTTGTATTAACACCTCCACCCGGATTACCACCTGTTGCAGTTGTTGTTCCAGTATTTCCACCATAAGAAATGATATTTGTTGTACCACCTATTATAGAAGATGATCCACCAATGCAACTTGGATTACTATTATAGTTTTGATTTGGAGTACCACCATTACCAACAGTAATGTTATATGTTGTAGTTTGACATGTAAAATGACCGGTTTCTACACCACCACCACCGCCACCACTAGGATTTGATGATGATGGACTATTTGGATTCCCACCACCTCCTCCACCTACAATCAAATAATGTACTGTAGTTTGATTTAAAAATTGAATTGTTCCTGTAGTACCTACATTTGCAGTATTCCCAAAAACATAATAGGTATAACCACTTAAATCTGTTATATATAAATAATTGGTTACTAGTGGTGGTAGGGGTGTAGTAATATTCATATTTCCACTAATGTCCAAAGAATATTGCGGTGTTGTAGTGTTAATTCCCACATTGCCATTATAATATATTCCAGTTGGTCCAGCTATATTCCAATAACTATTTATTCCACTAGGTCCGGTGTTTCCAGTGGGCCCGGTAGCTCCGGTAGGTCCGATAGGTCCGATGGGTCCGGTAGGTCCGGTAGGTCCAATAGGTCCAGTAGGTCCAATAGGTCCACTGGGTCCAGTAGGTCCAGTAGGTCCAGTAGGTCCAGTAGATCCGGTAGGTCCAATAGGTCCAGTTGATCCAGTAGGTCCTGTTGGTCCCGTTAGTCCAGTTGGTCCGGTTGGTCCAGTAGGTCCGATAGGTCCAGATGGTCCAGTAGGTCCAGACGGTCCAGTGGGTCCAATAGCTCCAGTAGGTCCAATAAGACCAATAGGTCCGGTTGCTCCAGTGGGTCCTGTATCACCAATAATTCCACCGTCTACTATAGAAGTAATTTGTCCAAATGTATTGACAGTTACTGATATTGGTCCAGTATATCTACCATTTAACGATGGATCTAACTCATAAAAAGGCGTAGTTTGCACTTGTGATGATGATGAAAATGATAAATTTGAAACAGTTATGTTGGGTGTTATAAATGGATTTGTTATTATTAAATTATTTAAATTGCTATTACCTGATACAATCAAATCATTCGATATATTTAATGTTCCAAATGTATCACTTTGTCCAGATAATATTGTACCATCTGTGAAATAAATATTATCAACATTTATAATAGAATTATTACTCAGATCAATATTACAATATACATCTATGTTTGAATTAATTTCACCTATATAATTTGAAATAGTATAATTATCTATATTTGAGTAATGATTTCTAACAATATTATTAGATGCATTCTTCTGTATACCACCAAATTTTCTAAAACTCATATAATATGTATATTATATGTTCTATAATAATAAATCTTATTTTTATTATTTATTTACATGGATATATTTTTGTTATATTGTATCTTCTATTATCTCTTCTATTGTCTCTTCTATTGTCTCTTCTATCTTGTCATATCGCATTTTTAATTCTTTTATTTCATGTATTAACAATGGAATTAATCCAACGTAATTTATAGATTGATATTCGGGATCATCTTTATTTCCGGTAACTAAAAAAGGGAAATACTCTTGAACTTCGTGTGCAATTAAACCCATATTTAACTGGTTTGATAATTTATTTTTATACATGTAAGGTTGTAAATTATCAATTGTATACAAATATTGATCTTGTGACAAAGGAAATGGATTTGTTTTTATTCTATAATCGGATGTCGCATTAAAATTAATAGCATTGATTACACCATTTGTATATAAAGAAATTACCGGTGAACTTGTAGTGGGTGTGTTTATATTTACATTTCCAATAATATCCAACGAATATTGCGGTGTTGTATTTATAATTCCCACGTTTCCGTAATAATATATACTTGTAACGCCTGAATTTGTTGACAACCAATAATCACTAGTTCCTGTTGGACCGATTGGACCAGTTGTGCCTTTATCACCTGTTATTCCAGTTTGTCCTATAATACCAGTAGATCCAGTTGGTCCGATTATTCCTGTGTTTCCGGTGTTGCCTATATTTCCAGCAGGACCAATAAATCCTGTTGGTCCTACAACTCCAGTTGAACCGGCTAACCCTGTTGACCCAATTACACCAGTTGGTCCGGATGGTCCTGTTGAACCTGTTTGTCCAGACTGACCTGTGGGACCTATCATTCCTGTTATACCGGTAGATCCAATTGTTCCCATTTCTCCAGTATCTCCAATATTCCCTATTAATCCACTAGATCCAGTAGGACCGGTAACTCCATATGAAAATCCTGTGTTACCAGATTTTATAGTAGTTATTTGTCCAAATTTATTGTATTCAATACGGGTTGGATATGAATAAGTTCCAGCCAATGTAGTATCTAGTTCATAAAATGGATTATTTTGGACATGCAATTTATCATTTGAAAAAATAATATAATTGTTTATTAATAAATTATTATTTATTTCTAATGAATTCATCAATGCATCATTAAAAGTAGCACTACCTCCAACAGTCAAATTATTTTTTACAATCATATTTGTAAAATTATATGTAGTTCCTTGAATATTGGTACCATCAGTAAAATAAATAGTATCTACATCTACTATTGAATTATTACTCATATCTAAATGACTTTTTAATACTATTTTTGAAATATGTTCGTTATTTTCATCTCCAATTAAATTTGTTATATTCAAATTATTTGTATTTGATACATTATTTCTTACTATATTTTTATTGGATGCATAATTAATACCACCTAATCTTCTAAAACTGCTCATAAATCATATATATTATTGTTTTATATTATTGTTTTTTGTTTTTACACCTGTGTATATTTTTATAATTATGCATCCAATAAAAATATATTTATTCTAAGATAAATATTCTAATTCTTTTTGTTGTTGTGAACACTCTTCTTTTAATTTTTTTATCTCATGTATTAACAATGGTATCAATCCAATATAGTTAATTGACTGATATGACGATGGATCATCTTTGTTTCCTAAAACCAAAAAAGGAAAAATTTCGTGGACTTCGTGTGCAATTAAACCCATATTTAACTGGTTTGATATTTTATTCTTATAAATTAATGGTTGTAAATTATCAATAGTACAATAATTTGAATTTTCACATTGATCAAGAGGGATTATATTTTCTTTTATTCTATAATCGGATGTCGCATAAAATCCTTGGGCTTGAATAGTTTCATTCGCGGTTAATGATAATACTGTAGTCTGTGCGCTATTTATATTTACATTACCAGAAATATCCAATGAATATTGCGGTGTTGTATTTAAAATACCAACGTTTCCGTTATAAAATATTCCAGTTGATCCAGATATATTCCAAAGTATTGTTCCATTTGACCCGGTTGGTCCAATTGGACCGGTTACACCAGTTGATCCTTTTAGACCGGTTGCGCCAGTAGATCCTCCTGGACCGGTTACTCCAGTTGGACCTGTATCTCCTATTGTACCAGTATAGCCTGTTGGACCTGTCGGACCTGTTGGACCTGTTGAACCTGTTGAACCTGTTGAACCTGTTGGACCTGTTGGACCTATTGGACCGGTATATCCTCCTGGACCGATTGTTCCTGTGTATCCTAATGACCCGGTGTACCCTTGCGCGCCTGTGTTTCCCAGTGGACCATCTGGACCAGTAGACCCTTTATCTCCAGTAGGTCCAGTAGGACCGGTAGGACCTGGTACGCCACCATTAAACATATCTACAATTTGTCCGTATTGATTAAGTATATAAATACTTGGTTCATCTATTGTAGTATCGGTTATATGCAAAGAATAAAATGGTGTGGTTTGTTTATACGGACTATTATTGAAAGTTAAACTGTCTACTCTTAATTTATTTATTTCTGCATTTTCTGTAATAACATTATTTAAATTTGCAATATTTCCTACAGTTAAATTACCGGTAACTGTTAGATTATCAAAAGCATATATTTTGCTAGTTATATATGCTCCATTATAAAAATAAATTCCATCTACATTTACAATTGAATTATTACTAATATCCAAGTTACTTGCAGTAATTATTTTTGATCTTGAGTTTCCTAATATATTCGGAACAGTCAAATTATCACTATTACAGTAGTTGTTTCTAGTATAGTTACTGGATACTGATTTATTTATACCACCAAATTGCAAAAATCGTTTATTCATCTTTATTTTTTATATACTATTACGTTTTAATACTATTAGGTTTTAATACTATTAGGTTTTAATATTATTACGTTTTAATACTATTAGGTTTTAATACTATTATTATTTGTTATTTTATTTTGTATTATCCAAAAAATGTGTAAAACATTATAAAATATTCGAATATTTTATAATGTTTAGAATCTATATATGGGGTATAATATAGAAATTTCGTTTGACTTGACAAAGCATAGTAACGTGTCAGATCTTAAAACTGAAATTACTAATTTAGCTCTAGATTATAATTGTGATCATTATTATTATTATAATTGTGAATATGAAAATTCACACAAATTTCCTAGAAATCACTACATAATAGCAGTAGCGTTTAATGATGATAATATTTTTGATTGTGCTGAATTTTTAAAATCAATAAAAAACACACATGGAATTCATATTGAATGTATATATGAAGATGAAATGATTTGCAAATTGATTTACGCATCTAAATATTACCTTAAACAAATTGACAAGTCCTGTGTTATTATATATAATAAATTTAAACGCGAGAGAAGTCTCTCGGATAATGAAAAAATAATATTGGCTAGTGTGTAAAATTATCTGCTTCTCTTTGATATTCTTCATCTACTATTGCGAGTTTTGGTTTGACTACTTGATCGACTACTACTTTTACTACGATTTTTACTACGATTTTTATTAGAATGTTTTTTGTGTTTTTTGGTATATATTTTTATTTTTATCACCTTTGGTCGTGATTTTTTAGTTAATTCTGAAGGTCTCTGAAAAAACATAGGTACTTGGTTATAATTCATTAAATCATTGTGGATTGTATATGGATACTCGCTTTTCTGATGCGGATATGTTATTAAATCCAAGTTTTTGTTACTGTAGTCGGTACTGTAATTGGTGTTGTTGTTATACGGATTAAAATCTTCTAATAATCTTTGATGAATTGATTTATTCACTACCGGCATTTTTAGTAATTCTTCTAATTCTGAATTAGTTAAATATTGATGATAATGACTTTTGTCCCCATTATTATCCATGTTAACATTTAAATCAACACCATTTTTATTATCATAATCTAGGGACCATTCAATATCGTTTTTTTTCACTTTGTTATTCATACCATTATATACGAATGTTTTTGTTTTTCCTATATTTTTAATTTTATAATTATTATTCATATTCATATTAGTAAAACTACTATTATTATTTTATACATTATAATTATATAATAAAATATGCCCAAAAATCAAAAATCTAATAATAAAAAAGTAAACTTTAATAATGGTAATGATATTAATATGCATAATGAATCCATTTCATTAAATATTGATGACAATTATTATCAAGCTGGAAACAATTTTAACAACAACAATAACAACTACAACAACAACAACACCAACAATAAAATATTAACTTATGATGATATGTTGGCTTCAATGTGTATGCGTGTTCAAAATGGTAATTTATGTATGATTAAAGATGATGTAGAAAACAATTATGTGATAGAACCCTCACAACCATCCCAACCCTCACAACCCTCACGATCATCATCTAATATAAGTGCGAATACAATGAACAACAATAGTTATATCTATAATAAATATTTTAACAAATATAAACAAAATGATGATCCGGCTGATGATCCTTCGGATTTAAATAATCTCAAGAATTTATTATTATCTGGACAAATAAGCAAAGAAGATTATAAAAAGGCGGTTTTAATAAAATTAATTAATGATAGAAATGAAAAACTCCGTTTACAAAAAATAAAATCAAGAAAATTATTATTTTCCAATTCAAATATTAATATTTCTGGTGCAAATAGATCCCCAGCAAATATGAATAAATTATTTCGTTTTGCTGGTCCTGGTCCAATACCATATAGCCAACCTCATCCTTTCATGGTTCCAAATAAATAATAAACACATGTTTTACAATTTATTTTATAAATTAAATATAAAATGAATAAGACTGTTAAAAATAAAAAAATGAAAACAATTTCTGATTCTTCCACTACATCATCAAATTCATTACAAAAACTACCATCTACTATATCTCATTCTATATCATCTTCATCCAATTCTTCTATTAAATCAGCAAATACAAGGATAAAAAATTTTAATTTAAAAAGAAAACTAAAGAACCTGTTTAAAAAAAAACCAAAACCAAAAGTACCAGCAATAACAAAATCTAAAAAAACGACTCAAAAAAAGGTCAGATTAGAAATCGAGGCAGAAAATAAGAATAAAACAAAAACAAAAAAAATAATCAAAAAACCTATTTTGATTGTCGAAGATATCGAAGAAGTTGTTCCAAAAAGCAATATAAAATTATCTCTTAAAGAAAAGACAGTGATACCAGTAGTCCAAAAAATTAACATGGAATTGAAAGAACCATCTGGAGAGAAAAGTCTTGGAGTTGGAGTCGGTGTTTCTTTACCACACCGATATAATGAGGAGTTTGTTGATATTTTAGAAAAACTATATACTATTATGATGTCACAGGGTGAAATTCATAAAGCGCGAGCATATAAAAAAGCAGAAGAAACAGTTGTCAATTATTTAGAAGACATTACAGATATTAAACAGATGCAAGGAAAACCTGGTATAGGTGCTACTATCATGGAAAAATTCAAAGAATATTCAGAAACAGGGACGTTAAAGTTGCTTGAAAGAGAGAAAAATAACCCTATTAATATTTTTACTCAAATATATGGAGTAGGGCCAAAAAAGGCAAAAGAATTGGTAGAAAAGGGTGTTACGACAATTCAACAATTGAAAGAACGTCAAATTGAATTATTAAATGATAAGCAAATAATTGGTTTGAAATATTATGAGGATATACTAAAACGAATTCCTAGGAGCGAAATTGATGAATATTCTGGTTATTTTAACAATGCATTCAAATATGCAGTTGATAGTGTTGGAGTTGGTTCTGGTGATGGTGCAAAATTTGAAATAGTAGGCAGTTACAGAAGAGGGGCTCAGACATCAGGAGATATTGATGTCATTATCACCTCAAAGAATAGCGGTGTTTTTGATAAATTTATTGATAAATTATTTGAGGATAAGATCATAGTGGAGATTCTCTCGAGAGGTCCAACCAAATCTTTGGTTATAACACAATTACCTGGTAAGGAGTTTCGACGAGTTGATTTCTTGTACTCTACAGAAAAAGAATACCCATTTGCTGTTTTGTATTTTACTGGAAGCAAATATTTTAATACTGCTATGAGACATGTTGCATTGCAAAAAGGATTCACTATGAATGAGCATGGTATGTATAAATTTGAAAATAAGAAGAAAGGCGGATTGGCGGAACATGATTTTAAAGATGAAAAAGATATATTCGACTTTTTAGGATTACAATATAAGTCCCCTGCGGAGAGAATTGATGGTCGTTCTGTTGTAGGGTTTGATGTTGGGATTGGTTCTGTAGCTGATATTTTGATGGATTCAAATAATAAAAAAATAGAGGATAATGTAGGTGAAGGGGTTTCTATGGGTATGGGTATGGGTATGGGTATGGGTATGGGTATGGGTGCGTTTGAAATGAAAAAAACTGCGCCAAAAAAAATAACTATTGAAGGTGATATTGAATTAAAATCAAAGGTAAAAACAGGTACCAAGTCCAAGACATTAAAAAAACAGGAAGTTAATGCGGATGTTAATCCTGATGTTAATATTGTAGTTGAGAAGAAGATTGAAGTTTTACCAATGGTTGCTGATAAAAAATTGGTTACAAAAACTAAGACTTTAAAGAAAAAACCAAAGATAATAGTTGATGATGTGGAAATGAAACTGGATAAAGGGGTTATCATAGATGTAGTGGAGCGATTCAAGAAAAATGGTATTAGTGTCGTGGAATCTCTTTCTGAAAAAGAATTGCAAGATGTCCTGGATTATACAAATACTGCATATAGAAATATGGAACCTATTATGACTGATAGTGAATATGATATTATTCATGATTACATGGAAACAAAATATCCGAATAATCCGATACTGAATGAAATTGGAGCACCTATTGCAGTGGAAATTGAAAAAAATAAAGCAGTGTTGCCATATTCTATGGGTTCTATGGATAAAAGGAAACCGGATACAAATGAACTTGAAAAATGGAAACAAATATACAAAGGGCCTTATGTATTATCTTGTAAATTGGATGGTGTAAGTGCATTGTATATAACAGAAGGAGATAAACCAAAGTTGTATACTCGTGGTGATGGAAAAATTGGTCAAGATGTGAGTCATTTTATTCCCTATTTACGTTTGCCAAAAGAAAAAGGCTTAGCGATTCGAGGTGAATTTATTATTCCAAAAAATATATTTGATTTGAAATATAAAGGAAAATTCGCCAATGCTAGAAATTTGGTGTCGGGAATAATCAATCGTATATCAGTTGATGAAAAAATTAAAGATGTTCATTTTGTTGCTTATGAACTTATAAAACCAGAATATAAGCCATTTGAACAAATGGAACGTTTGAAAAAAATGGATATTGATGTTGTTTTGTTTACACGGGAAAAAGATGTAACTAATGAAATGTTGTCGAATTATTTGATTGAATGGCGTAATACATATGATTATGAAATTGATGGTGTTATTGTAACGGATGATAAAATATATCCTAGAAAAAGCGGTAATCCAGAGCATTCATTTGCTTTTAAAATGGTTTTATCAGATCAAATTGCTGAATCTAGAGTGATTGACGTTATTTGGACACCAAGTAAAGATGGATATTTAAAACCACGTGTAAGAATAGAACATATTAAATTAGGTGGTGTAGAAATTAATTATGCTACCGGATTTAATGGTGCGTTTATTGAACAAAACAAAATAGGTATTGGTGCTGTTATTGAAATAATACGAAGTGGTGATGTCATTCCTCATATTAAAAGTGTTACACAGCCAGCTGAAAAGCCAAAAATGCCTGAAGAATCATACAAATGGAATGATACACATGTTGATATTCTTCTTGAAAATGTTGAAAATGATCCTGTTGTTAGAGAGAAAAACATCACAGGATTTTTCAAAGGAATTGGTGTAGATGGATTAAAATCTGGCAATGTTGATCGCATTATATCCGCTGGGTTTGATAGCGTATCAAAGATCATTAAAATGAGCGTGGATGATTTTCTGAAAGTAGAAGGATTCAAAGGGAAATTAGCGAATAAAATTTATGATAGCATTCAAAATCGATTGAAAGAAGCATCGTTGATTAATTTGATGGCATCATCTAATATTTTTGGAAGAGGGATTAGTGAAAAAAAAATAGAGCCTATTTTGGAAATGTATCCGAATATTTTAAACGAAGTTGGATCGGATGCAACTGATGATGAGTTGAAGAAAAAGATAGAAATGGTTAAGAAGGTAAAGGGAATCGCGGAAAAAACCGCTGAATTGTTTGTTTCGAAAATAGCATTGTTTATTGGTTTTTTGAAAGAGTGTGGATTAGAATATAAACTTGTTGGAGATGTTAATCTGAATGCGGAAGGGGAAGGGGAGAAGGGAGAGAAGGTACAGGTGGATATTAATCATCCATTGTATGGTAAAACAGTTGTATTTACTGGGTTTAGAGATGATAATTTGGAAAAAATGATAAAAAAATTAGGAGGTAAAATAGGAAGTAGTGTAAGTAAAAATACATTTGTGGTAGTAACAAAGGATAAGGATGATAAAACCGGCAAGGTTTTGCAGGCTGAAAAAGTAGGAGTGAATGTTATGGAACCGGATGAATTTAAGGTGGTTTATATGTAATGGGTACTCTGGGTAGTTATGGATTAAATTTGAATTCATATTCTACATATTGTTTTATGTCTGTTTTTATTTTATGATATAATCTACTTTTTAGTTTTTGAAATATGCTGTTGTTTGATATATCTGTCATTAATTTCAATATTGATTTATTAAATATTTCATCCATTTTTTCTTTTGAAGAATTATATTGATTATGGTTTGGAGTTGTTTCTGCAATTAGATTTTGTTGAAAATCATTCCATTTACATAATTCTGATATCAATTTATTTTTTATTTTATTGAATATTCGAAGTATATCTTCGTTTTTTGCTTCTCTCCAGTGAAACTCGATTGATGATTGTGATGTTGTGGAGTTGGATGATATTTCAGTGTATATATAAAATACATTTGCTTTTTGATTAAAACAACAAATAGGCATAGATGATTGTAATATAGGATTTGTTGTACAGCTAGTTAAATCTTGTGTGTCAATTGAAAATAAATCTTCTATTGAATACAGATAAACATCGAGGATATTGCTGGTTGTAATTTTTTTTATATATTCTTCTGATATCATAAAATTGTTTATAAATCCATCAAATGATGAAATAGGTTGAAAATCTACAGGATTGTACTTATTTAACCAATCTACTATATTTATTTGTTTTTTCTCTTTTGACATCCATTTTTTTATTTCAGTCATTTCATTTGATAATTTATTGTATTTTATTAATAAATCTTTTAATAATTCTATTAATAAACAATCATTTATTTTTGTATCATTTTTTGCATCATTTTTTGTATTTGCAGGTGATAAAAGTTGGGAAGTTTCATCTGGTTCTATTGTGTTCTCTTTTGAAAATTCGCACAATAAACAATGTTTGTCAAAATTTAATTTGTTTTTGTATTTTTTATTGCAATAATTACATGTAAATTTATTGTTGTTATTATAATGATAATTAATCTCGTTTTTTTTGCTTTGTTTTCGTAATTCTTTTTCTAATATATTAGCTATTTGATATCCATATAGATTTTGAAACTGAAGGGCGGAAGACATGATAGTTATTGTGTTTGTTATGTTTTTACTATTAATTGATTTAATCGTAAATATAAACACTAAAATAAGATCAATTTTATTGTTTATATAATATAATATATATAAATATGTCAATTCACACAATTGGAGATAGTCATTCATTTAATGGTTGGTCTGGAATAATCATGCATCATTTAGGACCAGTTTTATGTTATAGTTTTGGTAAAGAAAAATTAAATAGATGTGATATTCGTAATTTTAATATAAATGATGGTGATACTGTAGTTTTTTGTTTAGGTGAAATAGATTGTAGATGTCATATTCATAAACATATAACAGATACAATAACATATCAAGATATTATAAACAATATCGTTGAAAATTATTTCGAAACAATTGAATTAAATATATCCACTTCACAAATTAAACTCAAAAATGTTTGTGTATATAACGTTGTTCCACCTATTCAAAAATATAATACGTGGGAAAACACAGAATATCCATATTTAGGATCCGATCAAGAACGAAAACAATATGTTTTGTATTTTAACGAAAAATTAAAAGAAAAATGTATTGAAAAAGGATTTATATTCTTTGATGTTTATGATAACTATATAGATGAAGATGGATTTTTAAGGAAAGATTTAAGCGATGGTAATGTTCATATCCGTGATGGTATTTATATAAGTAATTTTATAAATGAAAATAAATTATAAGTAATACACATATTAAATGTATAAAGGTGTAAAATAATACTAGACTAGACTATATATTTATATAGTAATAGCAATAATAGTAATAGCAATATAATAATATATATACTAATTATAGTAAATAATAATAAATTAGGTAAATATAAAATGACTCTTTCAAGAACAGATTTAATGACTAATACTTATAATTGTTTATCATTGTATGACAATTATCCAAAATATTATTATCGATGCAGTGGATGTGATACAAATTTAACATCCAACACTCCTGCAAATCAATATCAAAGACAAAAAATAATACAAAATACAGTACGTGTTCCATCCTCGTTGTATACTATGAATTTAGGATCATTGTCTGCTTATCAAAAACCAGAAAATGCATTATATAAAGTAAATTGGAATCAAATGAGTGATCGCGCTATTCCGAGCGTTCAAAGATCAAATGCTACCGGTGTTACATATCATTCAAGCAGTACAAAAAGTACAATTACACGATTGCAACCGGGTGCCATGTCGCCTGGTGGTGTCGGTTGTGATATTAAACATAATTCTTATGATCGTTATTTGAATAGATTAAAAGGAAAATCTGTTTTAAGACGCGGATCCATTCCTTATGATTTTGGGTTTGGACTGAAAAATTATACATTTAATAGAGCATACCCTATTTATGGTGGTAAAACAACAAAATTAAATATTATTAATGGATGTAATTGTCCTTTAACTCCTTCTAATGATAATAATGAAATTCAAAAAAGCGTTTATTTAGATACTAATGTTTTATTAAATGATCCGTATAAAAATAGTATACGCAAACACGTTTATAACTTACACGAATCAGTTTATTTTATGCATGATAATTCATTAATAAATGGAACGATTATTGAAAATATTAACAATATTAACACTGAATATTTAGTGGAATTTGTTTATAATAATGAAAAAAAACAATTAGTATTAAATTATTTTGATTTATTTTCGGATAATGAAAATGAAAATAATTTGACTAATAATCGTAAGTGTGTAGAATCATGTACGAACGATAATAAATTATCGGTAAAATATTATAATGAAGACGGTATTCTACAAGAATGTAGTATAAATTACAATGATATTCACGGAATCAATTGATAAATTAGTTTTTGGTTTTGTTTTGTTTTGTTTTGTTTTGTTTTGTTTTGTTTTGTTTTGTTTTGTTTTGTTTTGTTTTATTTTGTTTTGTTTTGTTTTGTTTTGTTTTGTTTTGTTTTGTTTTGTTTTGTTTTGTTTTGTTTTTTTGGAATTTGATTATTAATATATTTATCATAAATAAAATATATTAATAAATATATACAAACAATGCCATTTAGTACTAGCACAAAAAAAATGAATATGTTTTTGCAAACAAATACTAGACCCGCTTATTATAGCAGTATACAGACTAGACCGGTTAGTTCAGTTGGTTCTGGTGCAACTGTCGGCGTTCTTAATGGTGTAGGAAGTGTTGCTGGATCTAGAAGAGCATTTGGTCAAGGATCCATCATTGATAAAATAAGTAATATCAAAAACTCTGGTTGCAGTTCTTGTGGAGGAAGATAAATATTTTTTCATTGGGTATTATAAAAGAAATGTCGAGTTTATCTATTCTATATTTTAATTCTTCTCCTCAAATAGCATATCCATCGAATTTAAATAATCGTTCTGGATATTTTAAAACTTTGTTTGATACAACAGTGTTACCATATAATGAGAAATATAATAATTGTAATAACACATTATGCTACACTTACAGTAAGAATTATATTTATAAACCGCACAGTGCTTATGGAATGGTAGGTAGGACTGCAGCAGGTTATTTAGGGCAAAGAAAACGATTGTAAATTAAAAATTTAAGTATTTTGAGTTTTTGACATTATAAAAAAAAAATTGATTTCAGTTTATTGTTGTATAGTTATTTTATTAAACAACAATTATTAACATTTAACAACATTTAACCACTCTATTTGTATTTGTATTTGTATTATTTCCGGCTTTATTTTACTATTTTCGGCTATCCTTTATATTTAAAATATGTCAAATATGTCAAATATGTCACCAATGACCAGTATTTATATTCCTTTCGTTGATTCACGTTTCAATGAAAGAGATGTTATTACTACATTTGATTACTACAATATTTGCAATGTATCTCGTGTTGATTTCGTCGAAATTCCAGAAAAGACAAATGTTTGTCATGCATTTATTCATGTAAATAATTGGTACAATTCTAACAATGCATCCGTAGCATTTTGGGAGATTACAAACAAAGGATCTTACAAGTTTTACTATTCTCAATCTCAAATGACTTCGAATGCTTTTTGGTTATTATTACCTAATAAAAATCCTATTCCAAAAACAAAATTAAATATTCATCAATTGGCTGTCATGATTAGTGAAATGGAAAAGAAAATGGCAGATCAACAAGCTGAAATGGATGAAATGAGAAAACGAATTGCCGATTTGGAATTAACAAGTGTTTATGTAGCAGATAAAGTCGATTCTGTTGCTACTAGGAAACATACTTTTTGGAAAAATGATAGTGACATTGGAGTGGTGGACGATGATGATTGCGACGAGCATAATGATGTATTAAACACCGCATTTATTAGTGATGACGAAGATGACGAATATGACGATGTACCAGATTTAATTGAATGTAGTGATAGCGATGACGACGAAGACGACGATGATACGTACGGATATTTAATTTGTTAGTTTAGTTTTTGAAATTTGTATTTGTATTTGTATTTGTATTTGTAATTTTAATTAAATAAAACAAGAACCCTTTTTTGTTTTTGTTTTTGTTTTTGTTTTTGTTTTTGTTTTTGTTTATAAAAACTATTTATTGTATTATTCTATAGTAAAAATTGTATTGTATATATTTATATAAATAATAACCAAAGACAATGAATTTTGATCTCAATATTAAGAACTACAATAAAAAAGAATTAGAGGATATTTTTGAATTACCTCCGGTCTATAATAAAGATCTTTTAGATGAAAAAGTATTTATTATGAAAAAAAATATAATGATGAATCTTTCTATTCCAGATGAAAAAAAAGCATTGGTTTTTTCATTTATAGAATATGCAAAAAATAACATATTATCAACATTGCACGATACTTTTAAACATGATATAGAAGTTTTAGAAGATGTATATAATGCTGAATTTAAATTGAAACCAGTCAAGGTATTTGAAACCGGAGGTTACCATGTTGTTCAACAAGAAACCCCACACCATTATGCAAACGCATATGTAAATAATTTTGTTAAAGGTACAATCAATCCTATTAAACAAACTACGATTCGGAACACGTTGAATATAGATACGCGATTTAGAGATAATTATTATGGAAGCTCATCAACCAATTTTCAGCTTGATTTACCTATCAAATTATCATCTATCTTAACAATGGAAATGACGGCATTTGAAATTCCCAATTCATTTATGAATATATCAAAACAAATGGGAAATAATTTTTTCACTATTATTGTAAATGCAGGCGAGATAATGGAGGTTGGAACTGTTACTATACCAACAGGCAATTATGTATTTGCTGATTTAATTCAGTATATTAATAACTATATAAGTATTGTATTTAAAGACAAAAAATATTTGAAATATATCTATTTTACCAACAATATAACTAATATATCGACATCAGAATCGTTGTTATTGGGATTTAGTGGTTCGGGACAGACCATTGTAGGTATAAATTCTAGTTATTTAAGCGATAATAAGCACGCAGAATTATTTGATTTCTCATTGCGGTTTGATTTGTCAGTAGATGAAAATAATGATGATACACCCTTACCATTAAAATTCGGTTGGATGTTAGGATTTAGAAATGGTGTTTATCAAAATAATGTTGCCTATGTTTCAGAGGGATTGATTAATTTAGATGGACCCAGATATGTATTTTTGGTAGTCGATGATTACAATAACAATGTTAACAATGGGTTTTATAGTGCTTTTACAGATTCAATGTTGAATAAAAATATATTATCGAGAATATCATTACAATCAGGAAGTTTTCAAACCACTTCCAGTCAAAATAATTTATCAATTATAAGTTATCCCAGACAATATTTTGGACCAGTTGATATTCAAAAAATTAATGTCCAGTTGTTGGATGAATATGGTAGAATATTGAACTTAAATAATATGGATTTTAGTTTTTGTTTATCATTCCAAACTGTTTATGATATATAACATGGAAGTTTTATGGATCAGGGTTGCATGAAATGGAAATAAAAAATAAATTTATAATAATATATAATATTAGTATTAGTATTAGTAAATTGTATTAGTTAGTAAAATATTGTATTCATGTCTAATTCTAACTGTGTACCTGCAAAACCCACATTTGGTAAAATGAAGCCTCAATTATATGCAAGCGATTATATAAAAAATAAATCTATTACTGCCATTCTACAAACTAATAAAACGAAATTAAATTTAGCTGATAATTTTGATTTTAATTCACGGTGTCAAAATTGTAATATATACGGAAAAAAATTTTGTTATCGTAATAAATGCAATACTAAATGTTGCAGTTACAACGACGATATCGATTATACTAAATTAAATATTAATTTAATTACAAAAGAAGATTTGAATGATGTTACTGTTATTGAAACATTTCCGGGTGGTGTATCCCCAACTACGATTAATCCTAATCTAACTACACCATTCTATCAAAATTATACAATTGACCCTAACGGTTCACTATTTGGAAAAACATGTTGTGGTACAAATAATTATTTATTATATAGAAGATTGAAGTTTTTTTGATTTGTTTTTTATTTGTTTTTTATTTGTTTTTTATAGAATTATCTAACGCCTCATAATATTCTAATGTTCTATATACATTAAAAATTATTTTAATGTATATCATAATAAAAATGCTATATACTATTGTTTTTATAATATCCCTTTTCAATGTTGACGACATGTTAAATGATGTTTTTTTGGTTTGATAGTATAAAATAGTTTAATATTTCAATTTTATTTTAATTACTTATTTTTTGTTTGTAACATGAAAATGGATTGATGCATTTATAAATTTGATCTAAATATATACAATTATAAAATAAACTATAAATTAATAGTTTTTTTAAAAAGTTATATTTTGTTTTAAATGTCATGAATGTATTTTTATTTGGGTTTGGGGTCGGGTGTGTGGTTTGGGTTGGGGTTGGGTTTGAATTAGGTTTAAAAATGATGTCATAATATTCTTTATTTTCATCAATAGTTTGTAAATTTTGGTAAATGTGTTTTGTTTTTGCATTTTTATTTGTATTTGTAGTGGGTGTAGTATTATTCAAATCTAATTGAATAAACCACCCCCAATCATCTTCTTTTTCTACTTCGGTATTATATACATTATTCATGTTAAATAAATGATATATAATTGTTGATAGATAAATTATTTTATATAGGTGCTAATTTACTTGGGACTGGTTGTATTGGTTAATAATATCAATTTTTATTTTTTTTTATATTTTATTCAAAAGTTTTTTTGCTTTTTTGGTGACATTTCTATTTTTTTTGGATTTTCTATATTGTCTTGAACGAATGTATGCTGCATAAACTCCTTTCTTTGAAATTTTGCATGTGTTTTTTTTGCAAATTGGAAAAGATTTTCCTTTCCCTAAAAAACATTTTTTACCGCATTTTTGTAACATGACTGTTTTTTGATGAAAACCAGGTTTTTCATTTTTCCATCCTTTCCAAGGTGCATTTGGCATTTTAAATGAATATAATATATATTAATAAAATTATATTCATGTCATTATATTCATGTCATTATATTTTTATCTTATTCTTTTTATTTTAGTAAAAGGTAATAATCCTGTTCTTAATAATTGCACGTAAAATTTATCATTCTCAAAAAAAATATTCAATCCACGATTTAATGGACAATTTCCAATAGTTAAAAAACACCCTTTATTTTGAAACCAATTTGTCATTTTTAATTCAAAATTTGTAATTACATCATTTAGATTATTAATTATTAAATTGGGATTAGAAACTTCATTAATTAATACAGGAATTGCACTATTTTTTAATGAAAATAAGTAGGATTGATAGTGATAACCATTTTGTGTTGAATCATTATATCCAAATAAATCTGTATTACATTTATCTATTAGATTAAAAAAATGATTGATCTTATTGTTAATTATATAGGAGTCATTTGTAAATACAACATAATCATAATCATTATAATTAAATAGATTTTTAATAGCGTATATCCATTTTCCATAATCGCAGTAACCTGTATTTGATATTTCACAATATTTTGTATTGTTATATTTTTGACAAATTTCTTCAACCTGCGAATTAAATGGCAATCCATGTGAATTAATTATAATTTTATCTACATTTTCAAATGAAAAATATTTTATATTATTACTAATTGCATTTAGTTTCATTTCACTATCACAATGACATGCTATAATTACCATGTATTTTTTTCCATTAGTGTGAGGACTATAACTATAAATATCTTTTTCTACTATTTTATATTTAATATAATTTATTAAAATTTTTAGATTTTTAGTTATTATTTCTCTTTTTACTTTTTCTCTATATATATGTTTTTTTAAAGCTAGTTTCATAATATTAATATATATTAATATTATAATATTTGTATTTGTATTTGTATTTGTAACATTTGATTTGCAACATCTTATTTATTATCATGGATCTAACTAAAAATAATTTTTCAGTTTTTTTAAATTTAGATTCTAAAAATGAATCTAATATTAATGAATCTATAAATAATGAATCTATAAATAATATAGATATATTGAAAAATACTTTTAATATTTTAAAAAATAATAAATCGACCCCTTCACTCCACACTTATGAATTAGAAAATATGGAAAATGGGGAAAATGGAAAAAATGGAGAAAAAAATAATGATAAATACACAATAGATAAATCTTATATGTCTGAAAGTAATAGTGACATTTCAGATAGTGATAGTGGTAGCGATAATCATAATAATACAAACAAAAATTCTAGCTTATTTAATTCTAATGAAAATATTATTAGTGAATCCAATGATAAAATAAGATTAATTAAATACAAAAAACTCAACTATAGAGAAGTAGAGCACAAAATTGACAAATATTATTCTGATATCAATCACAAATATTCATCGGCGTTGGATATATTGGCTAGTTATTTAAAGGGTCAAAAACTTATTTATATGGAATCAAAACATTATTGTGATCAACGATTAAATAAATTAATGATGCCTGCTATTTTGTTGTCTACATGTGTAACTGTATTAGCATCGATTGTTTCCAATTATGGGTGGGGTTACATGTTAATATCAGCTATCAATGCATTTATTGCATTTTTATTGTCATTGGTTAATTATTTTAAATTAGATGCAGCATCTGAAGCACATAAAACATCGGCTCATCAATATGATAAATTGCAAAGTTCTGTTATATTTACATCCGGATCTATTTTATTATTTCGTGATTGTGAAATGGAAAAAAGTTTCTATAAAACACATGTCTCGGTGGAAGAAAAAAATACATTAAAAGTCAAAATAAATAATTACAAAAAAGATCTGGAACAAGAAATGACAAAAAAATTATATGAAGTCGAAAAAAAAATATCAGAAATAAAGGAGATGAATCAGTTCATTATTCCTCGTGATATTCGTATGCGATATCCAATTATTTACAATACAAATATATTTTCTATTATAAAAAAAATAGATGACTATCGTAAGAAAATCATCACTAGTTTAAAGAATATTAAAAATGAGATTCGATATATGAATCGTAGGCGAATTATAGTGGGTGGTGTGAGCGGTATGGGTGGTATGGGTGGTATGGGTGGTATGGGTGGTATGGGTGGTATGGGTGGTGTGAGCGGTTCGGATATCAATGATGAAGCAAAATATATACGTTTGTTTTCTCTCAAAAAAGATTTGATAAAGGAGATTTTACTTTTGAAATCCGCTTTTTCTATCATTGATCAAATGTTTCATCAAGAAATAAATAATGCTGAAATTCGAAAAAAATACTGGATTTATTATTGGTTGGAATTTACGTGGTTTAAAAAGGATATAAGAGGAGAGGTGGTGAATCCTTTGAAATTAAATCCATTTATAGATAATTTGTTGGATCCTTTTCAAAATCGTGTAAATATTCAAATTGATTCTGATAATGTATTTTAGATGTATGTTTGATTATCTATCTATTTTCTAATATACCAATGAATACTTACAAAATCATTATCGTCACTATTATTTACATCTAAACACGATAAATTTTGCCATTTTAAATTACGAATAATTATATCGTTTTTATGATACAAAAACATATAATTAAAATAAATTTCATATTCAGAATATCCTGCGCCCATATAATGATTTTTGTCAATCATATCTATCATTAGTTCCCAAAAAAATTTACCATTTGAATGATAAGTTTCTACCATTTGAAATAAATCATTCAGTCTGGCAGTATTAAAAAACATATGATGCGAAATACCTGATATTCCATTTAATTCTGGATGTTTATATAATGCTGGATGTAATTTATTCATATGTTTAAAATAAGGGTCATGATATTCATATCCTCTAGTTAAGCAATGTTTACCATCGTTTGTTATAAAACTAATTGGTTTCAAAAAATACGTGTCACTATCAATTACTAGATATCTGTTTAGTATTCCGGGTATAATATTACCTGCATACATTTTCAATAATTGTTGCAAGTACCATCCATTTCTAGAATTATCACCAAATTTTTCTATGAAATATTTTTTTGTAAATGGATATATATTTTCATCAATTGTTATTGTTCCTGGTATCTTTATATTTGGATCACAAGAAACTAAATAAATATTCCTATATCCTATAATATTTTTTTTTGCAAAAGGTATAGTTTTTTCTATAATATCAATATCACACGGACCTACACAAATTACTATATCAAATAACAAATCGTTTCCCATTATATGTATTTTATGAAATATATTTTATGTATTTTACGAAATATGTATAAAATATATTTCGTAAAAATTTTATTAATTTGTTTGGGGTTTTTGTTTCCAGCTTGCTGGATTTGAACCAGCGACCAATTGATCACAATCAGATTGTGTTTTACCTCTACAGTCAATTGCTCTACCAAACTGAGCTAAAGCTGGTCTTATTAATTATGTTGTTCTTTTTATATTGTTTTTGGGTTTTTTAATAAAATTGATTTGAATTTTATGTTGGATATAGTTAATATTACAATACAATAATTTAATTATAAAAATATGTGTGATATGTGTGATATGCGAACAAAAAATACGAATCTTAGTCTATGTATATCTCGTGTTATGAATCATATAAGTAAGGATGTTATTAAGGACGTTTTAAATGATATTGGTCTGGGTGAAATATCGCATATTGATATTATTAACAAAAATAATAATGGGGATGTTTATAAGGTGGCTTTCATACACTTTAAACAGTGGTTTGAAAATGAGAACTCTAGTAAAGCAATTCAACGGTTATCTACTGGAAAAGACATTAAAGTAATTTATGATTTTCCGTGGTTTTGGAAAATAACTCCGAATAAGTCCAAATATAATTTTTGATATATAGAAATTAAACATATCTTGTCTAATAAAAATAACACATATAGAATGTATAAAAACGCAAAGGTTACAAAAGATTTATATAATGATAAAAAATATAACATGAAATTTTTGGGTGGAGGAGGGGGGGGAATAGAGAGAAATAAAGTTTTTTTAAAATTATTATGTCGATTAGGTTTATGGGTTGGATTCACTACAAATAAAGAGTATAATAGTGCTTTTTTTTATGTGAAAGATGATTTTTGTTCTTTACGTGATTTTTTAAAGAGGAATGAGGACCGTCATGGTTACGGAAATGGTTATAATGATACTAGTGTTGGGGGGTGTCTTTCTTATGATGATGTTGTATTTATGGTGGATAGTCTTTGTCAACAGATTATATTATTTGCAGATTCTGGTTGGGGGTTTTATTGTTTTTTATTGGACAACGTCTATGTTGTAGACAATCACAGATTTATTTATTTGGGTATCGAACACCTAGTTGAAATTAAAGGTGGCGAGGTGGGAGAGAAAACGATTGATTTTACTATTCCTTTTCCAGAAAAAATGATGATTATGCGTGGTGGCGGTGGTAGTGGTAGTGGTAGTGGTAGTGGTAGTGGTAGTGGTAGTGGTAGTGGTAGTGGTAGTGGTAGTGGTGATGTTATGAATTTATTTATTTGTCCAGAAATTAAAGATTTGAATCAATTACCATTTAGGATCGTATATTCTGCTACGTATTATCATTTAGCTTCGTTGGTTATTTATTGCATGTTTCACAAAAACATTTGTTTTGGTGATTATGATGGTAATGGTAATGATAATGATAATGATAATGATAATGGTAATGGTAATGGTGTTGTCGAATTATTGTCTGCAATTGTTAATACAAAACTTTATTGGTTTATTATTCGTTGTTTGCATAAAGATCCTTCAAAAAGAATTTTGTTGTGGATTTAGTTTAATTTGTATGGGTGTATGGGTGTGTGGGTGGGTGTGATTGTCTGGTTCGGAGTATCGGCATATGGGATTTGTTTGGTGTTTGGATAATAAAATGTATGTGATATATATATAAAATAAATCAAAATGTCTATCGTAGCTTTTAAAAAAAAATCAGTTATTTTATACGGATCGAATGTTTCAGGTAAACCTCCTGGTGGTATTTGGTTGAATCGTGGGCCATTTGGTAAGGGAGGCACCGTTGGAGCTGGAGGCGCTGTTGGTTTTTCATTAGTGGGTGGAAATAGAAATGTTGGTTACGTTGGTCAAAGTATGGCCATGTCTAGAAATGGCACTCCTTTTCATGGTGTGAATGCTTTTGGATCGGGTGGTTGTTGTAATAAATACTATAACCGTGATTTTGTTTATAATGTGAATCGTGTTATTGTTTTAGGCGATCAATCCCGTTATATAAAACCATCCAATGTTTCAGCTTATCAGGCTACACATACAAAATATAGATGGATTAATAGTGGTCAATATCCAAATTATTGGGTTCAACCTAATTATACTGGTAACCTAACTGATACTGTTAGTCAAGGTGCGTATATACAAAATGTATCCAATGCTAATTCATGTAAAATTGATATTAATAATTCAGATACATATGCATGTCATGTAGTAAATCATGGGCCTACAGATTGTTATACGACAACTGCTCGATTTAAATTTAATAGTATGGTTCGTAATGCACCTTATACCAAGTATACTAAAAATCCGATTAATTCTAGTCAATACACTACATATATGCAACGTGGGTGTGCATTACCAAAGGGAAAAAATAAGCCATTTCCATTTGGTGTTAATGGTGGATGTAATACGACAAATGATACATATCTTGTACCACCAGCTTGGTATACATCTGACAAAAATGATCAGGCTGTTCCTGGTTAGTGTAGGCAGGTAATGCATATTTAAAAATACATATGTAAAAATGATGTAAAGATTTCATGTTAATGCTATTTATAGATAGGCTTGTAAATATCACTAACAATATGTGTGATTTTGTTAACAACGATGGTAATAACGATGTAATGGATAAATTATTAAAAAAATATGGTTCCTTTATGTTTTTGAAGGTGTATGTAGATGATGATTGTTTTGATGTTAAAAAAGCTTATGTCGAACACATTTTTATGCATAATGCAAAGGTTTTTTGTGAGGAGGAACCCTTTTTCGATTCTGGGTTTGATTTGTTTTTTCCCGGTGAGGGCGGGCATGTATGTGATGGTCTTCTGGTTGTGAATAAAATTGATTTCAAGGTTAAATGTTCGGCTAGTATTTTGTATAAAGATGGGTCAGAATATGCAACTGGTTATATGCTTTTTCCACGTTCTAGTTTAAGCAAGACACCATTACGATTGGCTAATTCAGTAGGGGTTATTGATTCTGGATATCGTGGAAATATTATCGGTATGTTTGATTGTAAGTGTCATGAGTTTAAAATTAATTATATGGATAGACTGTTACAAATATGTGCGCCTACTATGTGTCCTATTTATGTTGAGTTGGTTGAAAAGGAGAGTGATTTGGGTGTGAAGAGTAGTAGAGGAGAAGGTGGGTTTGGTTCAACTGGCAGGTAAGTTGGTTGTGAGTTGGTGAGTATTTTTTTAGATGTAATATATATGATATGAAAAAGAAAATCATATATATTCGATTATTTAGTATTATAGGGATAATATGTATTTTGGGGTTTGTTGTGGGACTTGTTGTTGGTTTATTCAAAATTAGGGATAAGGAAGGATATACAAATAATGGGCTAGATGTTTATAATAATTTGAGTTTTGGTGGTAGTAGTGGTAATGGTAGTTGGGGTAGTGGTAGTAGTAGTAGTGGTCTATATAAAAATGGGTATGATGATGGTGTAGCAGATAAATGGGGATATGGATGGGGTGATCATGTTGTTAAACAGTTTTTGGAGTTACAATCTACTATTAACCCGGAATATATATTTAATGTCAATATGATTCAAAAATATATTAGTAAATATGAGGTTGAGGATTTTTTGGCGAATGATGGTAAGTGGGTTTGGTCGGATGAAACGAAGCAGATGTACTTGGATTATATTAATCATGACCCAAGATCGAAAGATTGGGTTGATCCTAGTTTTGATATGAAACTTTTACAAACCGTTTATTCTGAAAGTGCTATAAAAAAATTACTTGGGGATGAGGGATGTGGTGGCGTGAAAAGAAATAAGATTGGCGTGTTTATTGCAGATGAGGATCACGGTGTTTTGTATGAGGGTCGTGAGAAAGATGGTTCTGGAATAAGAACATTTGGAGTGAATAGTGGATTATTGTCGAATGGAAATTGTTGTTATGATTTGTTGATGTGAGAAGGGTGATGAATAAAAATACAAATGATATGTTATTTGTATTTTTATGTATTTTTATGTATTAATTAGATTGTGGGTTTGAGATGGGTTATTTATATCCTATTTCACCTGTAGTAGGATCATAATATAATTGCATAGTAAATCCACTAATACCGGTTACATTACGTATTGGTTTTACATAAAATGCGGAACCAGTGCTACCTGGTAAGTTTGTTCCAGTTGCATTTAAAATAATACTGCTAGGTGGTTGGTATAAAATACCTGCATCATTACCAATTGCAATTGCATTATTACCTTGATAACTATTACCTGCATTATTGCCAATTGCTACTGCGTATTGCCCTTGGAAACTATAACCTGCATCAGTACCAATTGCGATTGCGGATTGATTTTGAGTAGTATAACCTGCATACTTACCAATTGCGATTGCATTACCAGTTTGACCAATTTGACCTGCAGAGTTACCAATTGCGATTGCGGATCCACCTTGATTAGTTTGACCCGCAGAACTACCAATTGCGATTGCTATTCCGGATTGACCAACTGCACCTGCAGAATTGCCAATTGCGATTGCGGATCCACCTTGAGTAGTTTGACCAGCAGAACTACCAATTGCGATTGCGGATCCACCTTGAGTAGTTCTACCTGCAGAACTACCAATTGCTACTGTGTATTGACCTTGGGTAGTATTACCTGCTTCAAAACCCATTGAGATTGCATATTGATTTTGATTCGTATTACCCGCAGAATTACCAATTGCGATTGCATTACCAGTTTGTCCATATTGACCTGCAGAGTTACCAATTGCGATTGCATTTTGATTTTGGTTATTTTGACCTGCTACACTACCAATTGCGATTGCATTTTGATTTTGATTAATATAACCTGCTGCACTACCAATTGCGATTGCATTGCCGGTTTGACCATTTTGACCTGAATTAAGACCAATTGCGATTGCAGATTGATTTTGATTCATAATACCTGCACCATTTCCAATTGCGATTGCATATTGATGTTGATTCGTATTACCCGCAGAACTACCAATTGCAATTGCATTGCCAGTTTGACCATATTGACCTGCAGAACTACCAATTGCGATTGCATTTTGATTTTGGTTATTTTGACCTGCTGCACTACCAATTGCGATTGCATTTTGATTTTGATTCGTATTACCTGCATAACTACCAATTGCGATTGCATTACCAGTTTGACCATTATAACCTGCATAACTACCAATTGCGATTGCATTACCACTTTGGGTAGTATAACCTGCATTAAAACCA
>Ga0209550_10000107_pt1 | contig 64029 bp, 52 predicted proteins | sample LauGreSuBDMM15SN_2_FD_187567 | JGI IMG/M metagenome (GOLD analysis project Ga0209550, IMG submission 187567) | Freshwater lake microbial communities from Lake Michigan, USA - Su13.BD.MM15.SN (SPAdes) (version 5) | ecosystem: Environmental > Aquatic > Freshwater > Lake | place: Lake Michigan... | reverse complement strand
AGTATATCTGGACCAGTTTTTTTGCAGTTTTTTTTAAACATTGAAAGTGGTTTTGGGTTTTAATTTTTAATTATTTTACAGCGAAAAAGGTATCACTGCAATCAATCAACTAATCTACAAGAAAAGGGGGCAAGAAAAACTCCAAATGACCAAGAAAAACTCCAAATTGTATTGGCGCCGTCAACAATGGATAACCAGCTATTGCGACAATACGACTACTCCTACAAGAAAACCCCTCAAAAACCCCAGAAAAACCTCATAAAAACCTCAAAAAACAATCAATCAAGCATTTTCAGCAGGTTGGCGTGGTGAAAATTGTACTCTTCGACCAGAGTGTAGGCGTCTTTATAAAGATCGTTGATCTTACCCACAATATCGACGGCTTTGATGGCGTCAAGCACGCGTTGCCTTTTAGCAGTATGCTCACAGGGTGCCTGAGAAGCTGTGAGTGTCGCCTCTGCTGTCACAAACGAGACTTTAGTGTTGACATAAGAAGCCGCCATCAGCTTAATCAGGTTAACGCGGTCTGCGACCACGGTTTTGACCCATGCATCCATCGCTTCCTTGACAGCATCAAAGCCTGCTGGAATATCAGCCAGTTTTTCCAGCTGAACTTTCGGTGTCTTCGAGATTCGATCATCTGTAAGGTTTGTTGCCTTCTCTACAGAAAGTAGAGGCTCAACACTTAGTTTCAGCGTGTCGAATTCCGTCTTGTAGGCGTTGAGCTTGGCATGAAAACCAGTGTCCAACGTATCCAAAGCGTCCGTAATTGCCTCAATGTTCTCACGGTCAGGGCGAGTTAATGTGTGTGGTATGGCCTTACCAAAGAAGGTCTCGATTTTTTTGATCAATGCCTTCAAAGGCATTTGGTCGGCATCAGGAGGACCACGACCACCGCCGCCGCCGCCGCCGCCGCCACGACCACCACCGCAACCGCCGCTGCCACCGCCGCTGCTGACACCAAGACCGCTGCTGACACCAAGACCACCGTTACCAAGAGCGTCGCCACCGCTGCCGCAACCAAGACCACCGTTACCAAGAGCGTCACCACCGTTACCAAGACCGTCACCGCCGCTGCCGCAACCAAGACCACCGTTACCAAGAGCGTCACCACCGTTACCAAGACCGTCACCGCCGCTGCCGCAACCAAAACCGCTGTCGCCAAAATCGGTAAAACTCGTGTCGAAATCCGGCTGCGCGCATGTTGAACGCTCGCTTTCTTGACGCAAAGACTCTGCACGCGAGCGTCGGGCCTCCTCTTCGAGCAATTTGTCAATCATCACCCTGTAAAAGAAATGAAGCGGCGCATCTTCCTTTGGCCTGCTGAAGTTGACCCTTGGTTCAAATATGGTCGTCCTTTCTGCGCCTTCTGAATACACGGCTTCATTCTTTCTGGCATATGGGTTGTAGTGTCCATAATACTTGAATTTGCCATAAGGGTCGGTTTCAGAAAATTCCCAAGTGTACAAGCTCGACTCTTTCTTCAACGTATCAAGGTGACTCGTAAAGTACAGATCAATAATTTCATTTTTCATATGTTCGCGCGAAAACATGATTTGGAAGCTCTCGTTGTAATCGACCCATGATCTCCGTGTCAGTTTGGCTTCTTCAAACACCAATAACATGGGTATGTAACCCGAGATTGATTCGATCGGGAAGTCGTCAGAACCGCCTTGACCCAATAACTTTAATATGAAATCGTAAGCGATTTCGAATCCATAGTTGCTGTACACTTTGTTTACAGCTGAGTCGATTTCTTTTGGGGTGCCACGGTTGTCACCATTGGTGTGAGACTTATGTGGCACGTAAATTTGTTGCCTCAGAAGATCGCACACTTCGTCATAAAACTCCGGTACCCCAAACTGTTTTAGTGTGGGCGCGGTAAGGGAACCAAGCATCCTTTCGACACTATTTACTTTTGGTCCTAACACTGGGTACAGTTTATACGCGAGAGATGATCGGGTAAAAAGCCCTTTGAACATAACGGGGTCACGGTTAAGCCTTCCCACAAAAAGGACGAGTTGCTGTGCCCCCGCTGCGTTTACTTGATGAAAATTGTCCCACGGAGTAAATGTAACCGTTTCACCACGTAATGGATTAAACACCGGTTTTGAGAACCCCATCAAATTTTTGGAATGCAACCTAAGGTCGTCTATTCTGATTGGGGACATACTCCTTGTTAGTAAGGGGGACAAACTCCACTGAACACCATCATCACTGCCACCACCCGCACTTGCACCACCCGCACTTGCACCACCCGCACTAGCACCACCCGCACTAGCACCACCCGCACTTGCACCACTCTCACAACTCATGTTTGTAATTTTTATGGGGGATTTCTAAGAAAACGGAAAGTTAATTAAATATGATTTGATTATGAAAATGAAAAACGTAATTACGAATTACAATTATAAAAATAACAAACTTTGTTTTTTTGCAGGATTACCGGAGATTGCAGGAAATTGCAGGAATCGCAGGAAATTGAAGAATTCAGGAATTATTTTTATTTTTTATTTATTTAGTTCCGTTATATACCACACTATAAGTTCCGTTAGATCGAAAAACTGAAAAATATTTTGCGCTGGAAAATTCCTAGAAACTTCTAGTGAGAGTTACAGAAAATTCCCAGAAAGTTCTTTCGTAAGTTACACTGTTTGTCCGTTACAACTTTTTTCTTAAATTTATTTTATTTATTTTATTTTATTTATTTATTTATTTATTTCGTTTAATATCCTTACCACCAATACATTACGTTCTTACGTTATCGATTCTTTAATACGTTATCAATGCTCTATTACATTGTTTGGTTGGTTGGTTTAAAATGAATGCTCGTCTATTTTACAATTCCGTTTTTTCAAAATGGTTGGTTTGGTATATCATTCATTATTTAATTCGATTCTACCACGTGAAACCATGACGAAACAGAAATCCCAAGTCCCTAAGGCGAAAGCCGCCTACGCGGAGCGCAAGAGAAGGCAAAACGAGAAATTTTGCGGATTTCTCAAAGCCTATGGACTTCTCAAAGGCCCAAAATTGGTGTTGGACGACACCGATGCACAGGGTAAGACCCTCCAAAGCTCTGCCGCACTTATCAAAGCCGGAGTTAAAGCGGGGGATATTGATGTCCCAAATATTGGGTTTGAGGGGGGCCGTTTTTTGGAAACGGACGGATCTCGGCTTGTTAAAAAAATCGGCCAAAAAATGGGAGTTAAGGTCCATCCAACGGACTTTTTGTCGTTTTTACGACGAAATCCCTCTAAAAAGGCGAACGCTGCGAACATTGATGCGTGTGCATCTTTCAAAACGGTTAAGCCCTTGGTCAAGGAGTATGTGGCCAACCACTTGGTACCCGGCACTAAAAATCTGGTATCATTCACTTTTGAAGGCCACCGTACAGGCCATCGCCCCGACGACCCATTACGGCATGTCGACAACGGTGGCCAAGTTGAAGAGTTCGTCCGAAAAGAACTGAAAAAGGCTTGTGTCCCTTATTTTATGGACCAACTTGTTACTGTCCTGCAAAATGGACCGGATATTAGCAACAAAATGCATATCGCTACACTCTTAATTGAGCCAGCCGAAGAAGTGCACTCGCAGCTCATTTATCCAACAAGTTTGGCTCCGGTCGCACAGCAGGTCGTATATAGGTGTGAAGGCTCAACCTTTGTGCGAGGACTCTTGGAGTCAACTAAGCACACTGTGAAAACCATATGGTGCGATGGCACAGTCACCAAGGGCAACCCGTGGCATCAGTTCAACATCCACTTGGACCCACCAGCTGATGCTCAAATTCTGGGTGAAGAACGGTCTTATACGGATGGTTTGGTGGGCCGAAAGGTCCAAAAGAAATTCGGTGCTGGTGTCTTTACAGGCACCATTTATTATGCACAAAAAATAGAAGATGACCTTGAATGGTCGTATCGTATCATATTCGATGACGGCGACAGCGCTGATTGGTCACTTGAAGAGGTCATGTCCGGCCTGTTACCGGATGACCGAAAGGCCGCTGGTGGCGCTTCTGTTGAACCGGAGGTGGCCAAAAGAGGCCGTGGACGCCCCCCGAAAAACCCTTAAATTTAGTCCTTTTGTTTGTTTGTTTATTATTGGATGTAATTTAAACATACTCCCAAACCATTGACACAATTCCGTTTTTTAAAAAAATTATATTAAGTATGGTTTTACTATATTTTTAGGCTGTTTTTACTATATTTTTAGGCTGTTTTTACTATATTTTTAAAGACTTTAAAGACTGTTTTTTAAAGACATTTTTAAGACTTTTTTAAGACTTTAGTTATGATTATTTGAGGCCAAAATACGGGTTATTAACGACTAATTTTTTCATTGATAAAAACGGTGTATTTGATAAGGTCGGCACATTCTCTTCGTAGTGCCGCCTTCTTCTTGGCCTCCCGGTCTTCCGTCTTCACCTTGGCCCCGTTGCGTGTGGCCTTACTCTTCACCGCGCCCCCTTTTACCGCACCCCCTTTTACCGCGCCCCCTTTGCCCGTGTACAGAGAACGGTTGTTGACGTTATAGAGACGCGCCACTGGATGAACCATCGGATGAACCACCGGATGAACCACTGGTACAGACATTCCTTGTTGATCCGCCTTCGAAGCCATTTGGAAAATCGGGAAAAATAATTAAATAATGAATTATGGTTTATATAACAAAATTACGTTTTACGTTTTTTCTTATTTGTTTTGTTTGGATATCAATATCACTATGAAAAGAGTAACGGAACTGAAAAAGTGTAACGGAACTGAAAAACTTTAATTAGAAACTTTTAGAAAATTTCAATAACAGACTACTTCTACGAAAAAAAACTCAGAAAACCCCCAGAAAAACCTCAGAAAAAACCTCAGTAAAAAGCCAATCACATGAGATCTGAATCATCGCCGCAGTATGCTATGATATAAACATCCAATGAGACGATAATCATACCAAATATTCCCTTATAGTCACTGCTACGCCTGTTGCGACGGAAATATGCATTAGACGATGACAGCGAAACGTCTCCAAGAGCTGACCCAAGCAACTCATTCTCAGGGGACAAAATCGCTCCTGTTGCAACTAAATAGTCACTGATTTGTCTGGGGCAAACTCTTCCCTTCGGTGACGAAGTACGAATCTGGAGAATCTGAAAGTATGTTGGATCAAACCTATGTGCCGGAACATTCAGTACTTCTCGTTGAAGTCTCTCAATGGGCATCGAATAATGAGCAACCCACTTTTCACCTTTCTCGATTAGGTCGGCTAATCGGTTAATAGGTGTACCCAATGGCGCACTAACAAAGTGGGTCAAGTTTGCGATCAAATTCTCGCGCGCGCAGAGACTGGCATCGTCACCAAACAGCTTAAAGTTTAACTCAAGTTCAATCGTGTTGCCTTTCAAGAGCACCGCGGTGGTATGTACGCCATCTCTTGCACCGTCGTTGAAAAGCATTGGGGAAGTGCATGTCGGTGTCACCTGAAATTCGCCTAGTAATTCGCGATGTGTCGGGAAGCAAAAGAAGACATTCGGAATTGGATATCGCTCGGCATACTGTTGCAGTAGTTGACCAAACCCTTTTATAATAGCTAAACGGACCGGTTTCGAGACACGTTTCATAAACTCTAGGAAAAAGTTCAGTTGCTCATCAAAGAATCGCACATGGACTTGGAATGCGCCGTCACCAAACAAAAACGTAAGACCTCTAGTTATCTCAAGGTTCTCGGTAACCATGCGGATAGCATATTCCTCCGTAACTTTCAAGATTCCAAGTTTCTCGGTTGCTCTCTTGTGCATAAGTTTCACTGCTTCGTCAAGTTTTGAGTCGTTCCATTTGTACCCGTGATGGACCCAACCCTGTTGAATATGGGTTTCGACGGCACGAAACGATCTGATCTTTTTCGGAACAACCGGACCAGTGTGTTCGCCATCATCGTCTAGTGCACCGCCATCACGGGTGTGTTTGGCGCCACAGACACGACTGTCATTAACGGCGATCATTTGAAGTTGCTGTGTGCTCGATGACACGACGATACCATCAGGCCGAACTGTGGGCGGAGCATCACTAGGGGTTGCGACTGGCAAACATAATGCATCATCAACATCATCACTTACAGGTGCATGTCCATTGCGCGGTCTTTTTTCTTCTTCACCGGTTAGATCAATAATAGGTCTTTTACGATCAGCCATTTCTTTTAGTTTGGTTTGGTTTTAAATAATGATCTTACATGGTAATCAATTAGATAATACGTTTATCAAAATTACGTTTATCAAAGCTACGTTTTACAGAAATACGATTTTACAAAAAAAAACAATTAAATTAAATATATGGCAGTTCCGTTGAGAGCAACGGAATTATAAAATGCGCGAAAAGTTTTTCAGTTTTTTAAAAATTAAATGTGAAACGGTTTTGAGTGTACGTACTGGAGGTTTTTCTGGGAGGGTTTTCTGGGAGGGTTTTCTGGGAGGTTTTTATGGGAGTTTTTTTTGAGTTTTTTCTGGGAGGTTTTTTTTTGAGTTTTTTTAAAGTGAAGGGGTAGGTTTTTTTGGCGACTCAACTTTGATTATTTTACAGTGAAAATGTACCACTGCAAAAAACGGCTACCCCTAAAAAACGGCTAAAAATCTACGTTTCCGAAAACACCTCAGACAAGGCTCCGAAAAAATACGACTACAAGGCTACGAAAAAACTACTCCAAGGCTCCGAAAAAACTTCAAACGATCCGAAAAAACTCCAAACGATCCGCAAAAAACTCCAAACGATCCGCAAAAAACTCCAAACGATCCGCAAAAAACTCCTTGAACAGTGGGCACCAAATGACTCTTAAAGAAGTGGATCCTCAGAATCTTCGTGGAAGATGTAGATGTGAAACACTGCTTCAACCACAACATCCCCGTGCCCGAAATCAGAGCGATATGGAAGCTCACCACCAGTGAAAAAAGGCGCGTGGTTAGTAACCAAGGTCACATCACCGACGGCGCATTCGCTGATATCCTCGTCGTAAGATACCAACTTATTCGTGATTCTCTCCAAGTAATTGTCACGCACACGAAGAATAGTAACCCTTGGGTGGGTTCTGAGCCTCATTTTTGTAGGGTCGTAACAGCCCAGACGAAAGCCCGCTTGAAGCCATTCAGAGTTTACGTATCTCGACTCAAGTTCGGAAATCATAGGGCTTTGCAGAAATTTTTTGACCCATTTCGCACCGGCAGGGGCTAGACCGAAGCAGTCGATCAACTTTGTGTCCGCTGGCACGATGACAGGCGTAGGAATTGTCAGGTCACCAAGACGTTCTGCTTCCGCATTGTCGGAGCCATACAATGCAAACGTCATTTGCAGCCTGCAAGTTTCTTGCCTCAGCTTCCAAATCGTGGCATGCCTCCAGTGGCAATTCGACACATTGAAATGTGGGGCAGTTGGCAACCCTGCGATGAGATTGCCTCTTTTCAACAAGGCCGGATGACTCGGGTGATCATAGTTAATGTTGGTATGAAGCAGTAGACCCAACGAATCATAAATGAGTTTCCCAAGCTCCATGATCACGGCCAAGAACGTTGGTTCAGGCACGTCTAAGCGTACGAAGTAAATCGAAAAGTTGAGCTGTTCCGGCGCGATGACGTTTCGGATATGTACCTCTATGGCACCGTCACAGCATCCAAGGGTAACGCCCCTTTTGTAAACAACCGTCCGACTCATTGCCCGAGCGTATGCCAAAATCCCAAACTTGGCCTCATGAAATCGTTGACGCAATAGTTGGATCGCTACAGTGGTAGGTTCTGACATCCATTGGTGGATGTACGGGTTACCGGTCAGGTCGCGCCATTTGCGTTTGATCGAAATCTTGACCATTTTAATCGCACCCTCCTTTGACGTGTCGGCCTCAACGTCCAAATTAGCAATGTGTTCAGCCTTTTTTTGAGCAACGTATAAGTCGAACTGCAAAGTAAACGACTCAATATTGTCTGGATTGATTTGAAACCCATGAAATTGCGAAGCAACATAGAGTTGTCTCCCGCCGTCGGGGGGGTTATAGAAACTGCCGTTCCTGTAAATAATGTTATGTGCAGCCCAGCCGTTCATATTGCGAGATCCAAACCCAATCGGGTTGCCTCGTGAGTTCAGTATTGACCCGTCGACACCAACTTCGGCTGGAGCAGCGACTGCAGCGCCACCGGCAACAGACGCGCCCTTTATTGCTTTTGTAACAGTAGCCATGTTTCTAATGACTTTGCCTTGCGCGCTTGAAGACACAATGACACCATCAGCTCGAACAGTTGGTGGAGCATCCGCGGTAGTCGCATCCGCTGTAGTCGCATTCGCTGTAGTAGCGCTGGTAACAACATGCGCAAAAGAACGAGAGGAAGGGTTAGTTATACGACGAACCGTACGTCTGTTGTCATCGTCCTCCGAATCCGATAGAACGATTGGATTTTCTTTGGTTCCTTGCATCGTTCCTTGCTCCTTCTCCATAATGTTTTGGTTTTTAATAATGATTTGGAATGGAAAGTAAAAATAAAAATTGTTTTTGAATTCTTTTTTCCGTTTATTGCAGATTACGTTATTCAGCTTACATTCCAAAAAAAAACAAAAAATATTAATTTATTATTGGTAGTTCCGTTGTACAACGTAATTATAAAGTGCGCGAAATTGTTTTTCAGTTTTTTCAGCCGTTACACAATATAAATAAACCTAGGAACAACCCTAAGAAACATAGGAAACATAGGAAACATAGGAATCACATTCTAGAAACGGAGTAATATCAAAAACGGAATCTGTAAGCTAAACGGAACAAACCAAAATCATAAACTTATAAATTATCAATTATCAAAATTACAAATATTCGTTGATACTTCATATTCATAATAAAATTTAAAAACCATGTCTGTTTATGATCAAGCAAAAGCTTATCGCGCAAGCATCACTAAAGCGCACCTTAAGGCTACACAAAATGCGCTTGCGGTGTTGATTGAGTTTTATGATGTAGGATTCTCTCAGCCTTACCTAGCCTTGATTATGCATATGCTTGTCGAAACAAATGAGACATACATCACCGGAAGACATCAACCTGAGATCAGTATGATACCCTCAGCGTGCTCACATGGCCCTTCTTATAATGCAGCGCATGCATCTATTGCACAGGGGTTCGACACACATGCCTTAACACCAATTGTTGACCACATTAACCCCATCGGAGCATTCGCGAGTTATTCTTTTCAATGGCACGAAGTGTCCACTGCCATGATAACCGAAAGTTTATCTAACCCCAGTGCAAGTGCAAATGTCGAGGCGGCACGTCAATACGCTGAAAGATTCTTCACCAGACTGTTTCATATAGGTCTATCAATTGAAACTGTGGATAGGGAAATCCTTCAGGGTCGTATCAATTTGGGTACTAGAGATGCTTGCGGAAATATGGAGCAGTTGGCACAAGTGATGATCGAGTTGTTGGAATGGGTAATGGAGCCGCTACCTCTAGTGCCAATCGCTACCCAACCTGTCCGTGATCCCTCCAAGGTACGTGTAACGATCACCGGAATAAGAGAACGCGATGGTGTAAGCGTGGAGCTTCCGGGTGAACCTATGTACGAAGCTCCTAGAGGTTACTCTCTTGAAAATTTATGCAATATGTACGCGAGCCGAACCTCCAGTTTGAATGGGATGAGATGCTCAAAGGCTGAGGTTATGCGTCAGTCGGAGTCGACTTTTCGAGAGACGCAAATAACCGATTATATGGTCGATGAAGATATACGCGTCAAACTTTACTATTGTCCCATGGATGCGGATGGGCCCGCGGATGGACCTGCGGTTGCGGATGGACCCGCGGTTGCGGATGGACCCGCGGATGCGGATGTGCCCGCGGATGGACCTGCGGTTGCGGATGAGTTTGCTGATGATCCCGTGGATTATCCCGATTTTTGGTTACCATAGGTCACAAGTTGTTTTGAGTGTCATTGAATTTTTTAAAAAGTAATTTAATAAGACGTTATTTTAAACCTAAAACAAAAACCGTTTCACAAATTTAGCAAAAACAAAAAAATAAAGGAATAAACCTAGGAACTTTATAAACCTTGAGAATCTTAGGAATCTTAGGAATCTTATAAAACTAGGAACCTAGAGGTGATAGTACTCTACATATATATAGTATTATTACCAACGGCAGTATAGCTTTTTTTTGTAAGTATAAGTTTTTGAAGGCTTTTTGTATTTGCAAAAGAAAGAGTTTTATTTACCAAAGACCGATGGACATCAGAATAATATGAAGGATAGCTTAAGAAAAACTTAGAAAATACTAAAACTACAAAAAAGGTTTTTGAACAAAGTGGACTTTAATCGAGTTCGGCAAGGCTGGCGTGGACGAATGCCTTCATTTCCATGGCCTCGTCATAAGCTTTCTGAGTGGATGCATCCCAGATATCCCGAATCTGGCGAAGATTTCTGTGGGCCATCGTGCGGATCGCATCAGCTTGAGCAATAATACTCTTGGTACGAGAAGCCAACTTGGCAGATAACGCCTTCTCAGTGTGGGGCAGCTTTTGTCCGTCAGATTTACCACAAAAATCATCATACAGCTTTTTCAAACGGCCAATAGATCGGAATTCTTCGCGAGAGGAAGCATGAAAATGAATAAACTTCTCCACGGTGTCGTTGACCACTTCAATGATATCAGTAGTTACAAAATGAGTGGTTGGAGTAACTACGTCGGCAATAAGTGTAGAAGATTCAGTTCGAATAACCCATGCATGCACAGCATCAATATAGCGGGCGGCATCAAAAATTTCCATGGTTTTTATCGAATTCGACTCAACAAGTGTTTCAAACTCACCCTGTTGAACCGCCAAATCCAGCATGAGTGCGTCACGCAGCTCTGTGTCATATGCGTGTGATAAATCTCCAATTTGAAATTTCATAGCGGCAAGTTGGATATCGGATGTAGGAATGGCTTTCTTCAACTGATCTTTGCGAAGATCAATGCTGCAGATGGATGCAGAAGCCGATAAAAAAACTACATCGGAACCGGTAGATTTGGTAGATTCGTCGGATGAATCACTGACTGTGATGACCGGCATCGTAATCTCTGAAACTTCTGAAGTACGAGAAAAATCAAGAGATGGCAGGGAATACAGATCGTCCAAAAATTGTGGGACAACATCATCGGCAGGCTCATCTTGCTCTGCAACTTTTGATTCCGCTTGACTTGTAAATTCTGGAATTCTCGGCGGAATAGGCTGGACGTTGGCACTTGCAGCTTTCTGCACAGTGATATTTGTCGCAATGTACTCGACCACTGCCCGGTGGATGGGTGTGTCAACATCAGTGGAAAACTTGAGCAGGTTGGCGTATGAAACCGGATGTCGTGTGTAATCGATAGGAAGATCGGCCGGAATTTTGTAGTTGGGATCTGTAACTGTGATGATACCCAAATGCTCAATATTATTTCCTGTATTAAGAAAAACCGGGACGGTTCAATCAACATTTTTTAATTTGTATTTTCCAAATTTTGTACCTGTAAAAGCGTAAAAGTTCACATCTTTGGTTCCGATTTCGGGAACCAGTGCCAATAAACGTGTTGTACGAAAACGGTTTGTAGTAAACGCAACGCATAACTTGTTAACATCTCCAGAATCCTTGCTAAAATTGTCTGCCACAATAAGCGGGATTAGCAATGGAAAAACGGCAGCTACAGGAAAGCCGTTATTGGCAAAGTTTGTAAGTAAAACTTTGAAAAGATCAACCATTTCTGCCCGAAGAACATGCACTTTGTCGAGCCTAAACTTTGCTGGCCCTTGTTGCGTTTCGAAGTTAGTGAGTACTAATTCGCTGGAAACATCAGTGTCAAATGATAAATAAAAATCATCAAGCATACTTGCCGCCGATTTTCGGTAAACAACACGACCCGGCTTTGAATTCACAGCTTTGGCGAATTTCATTAGGGGGCTGCGAGTGAACCAGACCTCGGTTGGCAAAAGAAAACAGCTGGCGACAAATGCCGGATCTGTTTGGAGCTTGGCCGTAAAAAGTTCAACCTTCTCAATAACACAATCAGGGAGTTGAGACAAAGATAATTGGCAGTTATGCGAATAGTTTTTCAGGTGAGAATACAAACGCCCATCTTGATTGCGAAAGCGATCTTCGCTAGTAATACAACGGCTGCTCATTTTAGATAATTAGTGATGATTGCTGTTAACTTACCTGTAAAAAAAAAATTTATTTCTACAGAAAGGTTGTGCTATCTCGAATAAATATTCTGGAAATGCAGCCTCGTGGAATAAATATTCTGGAAATGCAGCCTCGTGGAATAAATATTCTAGATAAACTACCACGTGGTTGCTTCTGTGGATCCCATCGAAGAAAAGAACAATGATGGTAAGAAATAAAAATCAAAACAAAAATTATAAATTTAGCATTGCAGATATATTTTTTTTCTATCGAAACATATTTTAATTATTTTCCACAAATGGCTGAGAAGTTTGTTGTATTCCAAAAGGACGGTACGAAGTTCACAGGCACGATGGAAGAAGTGGCAGATAGGATCTGCAAACATCTGGAGCTGCCGGCAGGTTCGATCGAAGTAACTACTGCTACAGCTGGCACTGCATCGGGAGGTAGCCGAGTTCTTGGAGCCATTGGAGCTATGCCGGTGAAGCCCGAAGATCTGCCATTCTATGGCCCTGAGCGCCCCCCTGTGGACGCGTCAGCCAATTCAACAAAGAAAGCGAAGAAGTCAAAGAAAGGGTCCGCTTAGAATGTCTTTGACGCTTAGTTTTGTGTTGCGATATTTTGCGATCACGCTTTAAGCTTATAATAACAACTTTTTATTAATATACATCTTGCTTGGTAATAATACTATATATATGTAGAGTAATATCATCAGTGCACGTACGTACGTAGTTGAAGTACGTTTTACGTACGTACGTAGTTGAAGTACGTTTTTGTTTTAGTTGGTGACGTACGTTACGTTTTGTTTTAGTTGGTGTCTATATCTAATAAAAAAAGGATTGGATTTGTTTAAGCTTTATATTTTTCTTAATTTAAAACAAATATTGTCAAGTTCGGAGTTAAATTATGGCTTATTTACACCAAGCGTTTTTTTATGGCACGTGAATTCCGTTGAGCCGGATGTAGGCTGACATTCCGTTACGAATAAATGTCTGTAGTGAACGGTCTTTGTCGATTTCGGCGAGGGAAAAATGCAATGGGATGGGTTGTTCGGCACAAACAGACCAGTGGTAGTCCCACATGAATTCCGCGTAGAACATCGCTTTCTTACGATCGAATACGCCTCCGCGATAGAACAGTACTGCAAACTGAGGATGCGTTTCAAACTTACGTACCACCTCACCAAAAACAAGATTACGATGTTCATTCACCATAATGCTCATAGAAACAACTTCAATCGGTTTAGGTCCTATCATCTTTTCGAATTAAAATATGATAAACTATGAAATATGAAAAAAGCAAATAATTAGATATTACCTCTTTTGTTTTACACTAAACTACTCCCCACTGTGTTCTCAGGAGAGGAGGAAAGAATGTTCTTAGAACAGGAAAGGAGGAAAGAACGTTCTTAATCTAAAAATCCAAATACGAGTTATTTCGGATTTAAATTTGATTAAAGTTAAAAATTCATGGGAAAAACAGGCCTATTCAAGGCAATAATAACTTACAACGCTAAAAAACAGGCCTAAAAACGTGCTAAAGGCAATTACATCAACGTTCCAGCTGATTCGTCATGTGCAGCAGCAATGGCTTCATCAACGGTAAACACTACAAGCACGCTGTTCGTGAAGTAAAACCGGCTACCTTGAATCGGCATAGCACCACGGTTGGTGAAGTGGGCGTGCCAATGGTCTGCGCCAGCATGAGCCACCAAGTCGGTACCGAGATACTGCGCATGAACGTGCAAGGGCGTGGGTTGAAGCACACCTTCTCTGCTGAGAGTATGTACCCCCGGAGGACGAAATAAACCGGCGCACCTTTGGGGTCCGACGTGATCAAATTTCTCTGTCTCTTGCGCCGTATCGACATATTCCTGATAATCCGACAACCATTCGTCGATAGTAGCACCGGAACGACGCGTTACATGATATCCATTGCCAGATATGATCTGTTTACCCCCGTAGGTCGGTTGAAGTTTAAAAAGTTCGGTATCGCTTGCGCCCGTGTGCTCAAACGGCTCGGATACAGTGCGGGTCAGATGAATTGTCAACTGTCCGTAAGCAAACCCCAGCCTATCTTCTCCCGGACCATTGCTCTGATTCCAGAAAAGAAATTCCTGTGTCAACCCTGACATCAGTTTCTTTGACGGTCTAGACTCGTCGCTTTCCTCATCGCTTGCCGCCGCAACAGTTTGCAGATATTGAGCTGGGTCAGGCATATCTCGAATATATGTGGAGTTGATTAGTGGGTGAATCGAATCATACACTTCAAAGTCCAATAGCAGAGTTGACACAATTTTACCACCATTCGTATCAGTAAATCGTGCGGTGAACTGTGCCCTCCATTCATCCTCTTGAAAACACTGGTTGATTGCTTTGACCAAAACCTTCAAGTCCTTACGCAATTCCGCACAGCTTTTGAAAATGGTGAAGTCAAATCGCAAGTGCAATAACCCCTCACAGAAACATACTTCAACTGTGAAATCGGTGACAAACTGTTGCAATTTTGTTTTCGAGGCGGCGCCCTTCATGTATAAACGCAAGCCGTTGGGCACTGACATTGAGAACTTTTTAATGCGTTTAAAACCGAGGTCTTCAATCTTGTCCAACTCCGGCTTTAAATCAGACACCATATCATCAGCAGTTCGGGCACATTCGGACACTTCCTGCTTTGTTGGCTTTGCTCGCGGTTTTTTTTCTGGCTTAGAAGACCCGATTTCGTACGACACACCGCCACCACCAGCAGAAGACACTCCGCGGCCAGTACCAGCAAAATATGAACCGCCACCAGCAGCAAAAGACATGCCGCCGCCAGCAACAAAAGGTGAGCCGCCACCAGCAGCAGCAAAGGGTGAACCGCCACCACCAGCAGAAGAAGACACGCCGCCACCAGAAAAATACACGCCACCAGCAGCAAAGGGTGAATCGCAACCAACAGCATAACCACCACCCACCTCACTTTGAGAAGCTATGAACTCTCGATCATTATCATCTAAATCACATAATAAATCAAACCATTCACTAGTAATTTCAGGTTCTTTCTTATCCATGGTTTAAAGTTGCAGAATTGGATTAAAATATGCTATGAATGATGAAACAAATAATTCCAAATGTTATTTGTATTTTTGTACATTACGTTGGTTTTGCTATTCCTGCAAGAATCGTATTTTTTAAAAATAAAATATATATCCAACGGAACTAAAAAATAGCATAATTCCGTTGAGCGCGCAACTTTTTCAGTTTTTATTACGTACGTACAAAAACGTGAAAAACGTGAAAAAAACACAGGAAACGTGATAAACACAGGAAATGCGATAAGATGAAAAAACGTAATTATTACAAAACGTAATTTCGTTAATTCAGTATTCCGTTCATAATTAAATACCATTTCTCAAAGACTAACGTATCTTAAAAATGGAAGACATTAAATACGGAAAGAAAATTCATCAGGCGAAAAGTTTTGAAGTTGCGTTCGCTATGGCTATTCGCACCCCAATTCAGATGACTGAGTGGCATATGACTCACCCCAAAAAAGAGTGGCCTGCGGGGATGGATTCACCATTCATTCAATACACCTATGAAAACAGGAGTGGATACAGCTGGGAAAGACGACACGAAGAAGGCGTGTACAAAATTGATGTTGAAGTAAGTAAAAAGGCGGTGATGTCAATTAAGGTGGATACAGGGTCAATCAGATCGTATTTTGAATCTGGATTCATTGAAAACGCACTCGTAAGTCTGAGCCCTGAGAGACACGAGGCATTCGAGTTGTCATTTGATTTAACTGGCGACGAAGGCATTACGCCCGAGTTCCCACTGCCAGCAGGTGTCTTCCACCAAAAGTTTATCGACAGACACTATGGTTCCCCAGATATTCACAAAATTGGATTCGGGTTGTGGTGTCTTTCGGATGTTTGTTTCAAGAGCGCAGATTATTTTATTCACGGAGGCAAATCTCGGCCAATGTTCAAGTTCGTGCTGGCAAAACCTTTAAGCCATGTGCTTGACACAATCGCGCAAACCACTGGCTTAGACCGCAGGACATTGCGACTTGCACGAGGCGGTACTGAAGACACGAGTGAAGATCTATCTGGTATCCCAGAAGATACACCTCTTTGGGCCGTAACTCATTTGATTGAAACATTATGCATTGATGACACCGTTAGACCATAGTCATATATCATAGTCTGATTTTATGACTGGTTTTTGGATAACTTATAAACAGTGCTAATTTAACACACATATTCACCCTTTTTTTCTAGTTAGTTAAGCACAGTATGTTTCTTTCAATCAATATGTATATAGGTTCCAAAAGAAAGTTCTGCGAATATTCATTGCGTAGGTACGTAATGTGTAACGTATGTGAAAAAAGGGTACGACACCATTTAGTCAAACAAATCTTTAAGGGTTATACTAAGCCTAATTTGTGTTTTTTAAGGCGTGTTTAAATTAAAAATTTGATTATAAGGCTTATAATAAGCAATACAAAACAGGACAGAGGTAATTTATGACCAGATTCTACACAAAAGTCAATGTAAGGATACCATCCATTTCAATGTCAGAAACAATATCTGTCCGATAATACGGACCACCATCACAGTTCTGATAGGTACCATTTTGCGTCAGGGTTTTCCCCTCAAATCTCGCCCCGTTTTCACTCATGAACTTCTCGATGACGTCACCAATTGTTGACCCCAAAGGCATGGTCGTGAACCATGCTTTAGGCCATACTACCTCCTTTTGCTGAACCTTCGCAATGACGGTGACATTATACACATCAGGTTCAACACAAGGGGCAGCACTAGTTTCAAGACGCGGTTCAAGACGCGGTTCAAGACGGGGTTCAAGACTCGGTCCAACCGAGAGTCGAAAAATTTGACTATTTCTGTCAATACCATCACTCATGGAGACGACGCGAGATATCCCGGTTAACCACTCTCTATCATCGAGATCAAAAGCTATCACACTATGGCACGCCATATTATGTAGATAATGCCCGTGATAATGGGTGTCTTCATGTAGTTCCTTTGAACCCATGTAAGCGGCGACAAGTTGTTCGATTGTTGTATGCGGACCAACATTAATAAACTCAACACGACTCCAAGTTACCATACTGTGTCCCAACGGGTGACCGGATTTCGTAGGGTCGGAGAAAACCGCATCCATAAGAACTTTACCACCCGCAACTTTCGCCTCCGCTTGACCACCACCAGCTTTGGCTTCCGCTTGACCACCCGCAACTTTTGCCTCCGCTTGACCACCCGCAACTTTCGCCTCCGCTTGACCACCCGCAACTTTCGCCACTGGCACATCATCATTATCATCTTTAGTCATGTCGACTGGAAACTCATATGAAGCACCAGCAATCGGCTTCTTGCTCAGTCTTAGGCTAGCTATACCTACAGTAAGTGCACTGACTGATGAAGCTTTCTTACCACTCTTTTTGCTGTCAGAGGAGTGGAATGCCTTTGTGTTTCTTGATGAAGACATGGTAAACAAATATAAATATTGCAATTGGAAGTTGTTGGTATTTAATTATGAACTGAATACTGAATTAAATATAATTACGTTTTGTAATAATTACGTTTATTCATCTGATCGCATTCCCTTTGTTTATCACGTTTTTTCACGTTTCTTATGTTTTTTCACGTACGTACATATGAAAAACTGAAAAAAGATGTTGCGCGTAACGGAACTGTACTTAACGGAAACAAAATATATTAATTTAATTAATTCCCAGATTCCCAGATTAATTCCCAGATTCCCAGATTCCTAGAATCCTAAAATCCTATATTCCTAGAAATCCCAAAACGAAATAAAAAAAACAATTTATAATTTTTACATTGTAATCGATTCATTCATTCGCTCATAAATAAATCCAAATAAACAACGGAAATATACCAAGCTAACCATAAAAATGAATCCTACCAACAACATGCATACTGATTCCCCCTTAGGTCCACTTCGCGATATGCCTGTAGGTGAAATGAAGCGGGCGATGGACAGTGCTATTAATGCGTTTACTGCGGACAAGAAGCAGCGCGTTAGTGCTGGTGGAGCGGTGGCTGGTGGAGCGGTGGCTGGTGGAGCGGTGGCTGGCGGAGCGGTGGCTGGCGGAGATGCGGAGGTCGGTGTGCCGGACGAAGCTGTGGACAAAGAGCGCGAGGCTGCTCTGAAAAAGAGGCGTGAAAGGGCTGAGGCTGCTGCGGCCGCGGCGGAGAAACGGTTGAAGACGGAGACCACCGTTGATGCTGAGTCTGCAGATGGCGCTACCTGCGGAGGTGTTGAGCCATCAGAGCCGGCTGGTGGCGATAAGCCAGCAATCGTTCTGGAGACTGAGGGGGTCATTGACCTCACCATGGACTCACCAAGTGCACCCTGCTGCACTGCCACAACCGACGCTAACGGAAACGTCGTGTTCGTGCCATTGTACGACGATGAGGACTATCACGCGTTCTCGCATCCTTCGGGTCCTCCGGCGGAATTTCCCATATCGCCCAGTATCGGTTTCTGCGGTGTCGATGGTCACATTGTCATTACCGACAACACCCCACCACAGACAATCACCTCGCCAATCGTCGTGGACAATGACGAAGAGGTCAGCTCGGTCGCCACTGAGGAGCAGAAGGCGGAGGTCGTGGTCCCAGCCAGCCCGGTTGTCTCTGTCGCCACTGAAGAGCAGAAGGAGCAGGTCGACGTCGCGGGCTCAGCCAGCCCGGTTGTCTCTGTCGCCACTGAAGAGCAGAAGGAGCAGGTCGAGGTTGCGGGCTCAGCCAGCCCGGTTGTCTCTGTCGCCACTGAGGAGCAGAAGGAGCAGGTCGACGTCGCGGGCTCAGCCAGCCCGGTTGGGTCCCCGGATCTGTTCGCAGATCCCAACGCTACTGCAGGCGGGTCCCCTGTTCACTTGACACCCCTTTCGGCTACTCCCTCAAGCGCTGCGACGACTCAGAGCGAGACCGCTCCACTTGAGTTTGTTGGCCCCGCTGGTGAGGGCATTCTCAAGTTCAAGGGGTTTGGGTATGACAAAAAGGAATAATTTAAGCTTGATTTTGTGGGGCATGTATTGTAATGCAGTCGGAGAAAATTTGTAGGTGATATTCGGCATGTTTTTGGCTTAACCTAGCATGCATTTGGTATTGGGGCTTTTGATGCCTAACTAATTAAAGTTATTTAAACACCACTTAGTTTCCCCCTACCCCGGGGGTGTCTTCTAGAAAAATTGTAGGGTCCCACCTATACCCCCCACCCCAACCATAGTACAGAGGTTGTCTACCATAGTGTATACCTAGGTGGAGCCCTAGGGGGTCCTGCCCTCTGTTATGAACTGGTAGTACCTAGGTGGAGCCCTAGGGGGTCCTACCCCCCCCCTGCTGTCGGCATGTAGTACCTAGGTGGAGCCTTAAGATGGGTCCCCCCTGTCTCCGCCATGTAGTACCTAGGTGGAGCCCTGAATCGACCGGAGGGGTCCCCCCTGTCTCCGTGATTGAATACCTAGGTGGAGCCCCGAATCAACAGGAGGGGTCCCCCCTGTCTCCATGATTGAATACCTAGGTGGAGCCCCGAATCAACAGGAGGGGTCCCCCCTGTCTCCGTTTTTGAATACCTAGGTGGAGCCCCGAATCAACAGGAGGGGTCCCCCTGTCTCCGTTTTTGAATACCTAGGTGGAGCCTTAAGAGGGGTCCCCCCTGTCTCCGTGTTTGAATATCTAGGTGGAGCCTTAAGAGGGGTCCCCCCTGTTTTTGACTTGGTAGTAACAAGGCTTAGCCCTAAGGGGGGTACCCCCACTACGCTAAACAAAAACAAGTCATTGTATCATTTAAATTTCGTTTAATTAAATCATTTAAATACACATTTTATGGGGGGGGGTAAGCCCAACCCTAGCGTTTTGGGGGGTAAGATAGCAGCCCTAAAAGACCAAAAAAACAGACATAAAATGGCCATTCAAGTGATATCGCCGCCTTGATTGAGTTGCCGAATGCCCATATAAGTGTATCCGTAACGGTCATCAAATCGTCCACCACGCTCACCATAAACCCATCTTGGCCTATAAAGTACATGATCTCCCACCATGCGTAGCTCAGCCAGCAAGCCATAATGCCCACATATATCATTCCAGCATACTTGATAACAGTAATCGTCTCGGGTTTCATGTTTATATTAAATAATGATCAGTACCAACAAGTAGAAAAACAATAATTTATAACAAGTACATGACAAAAACGTGAAAAAATTGGGAAAAAACGGGCATTTTATAGTTCCGTTGGACCAAAAAACCATTTGCGCCCTCAACGGAATTATTATTTATACGGTTTAAATCCGATTGTAAGGGGGTACTGTATCGGTTTCAGGGTTTTGTCCCTCATTTCTGCCTTCCATTGAAAGGGGGTACTAAATGGCTGTAAATGCCCTTTTATCCCGATTTTAAGTACGCTAAACTATCATTTAAACCATTAATTACACTGTACAATTAATTCGGATTTAATTGTAAGGGGGTACTGTATCGGTTTCAGGCTTTTGTCCCTCATTTCTGCCTTCCATTGAAAGGGGGTACTAAATGGCTGTAAATGCCCTTTTATTCCGATTTTAAGTACGCTAAACTATCATTTAAACCATTAATTACACTCTACAATTAATTCGGATTTAATTGTAAGGGGGTACTGTATCGGTTTCAGGGTTTTGTCACTCATTTCTGCCTTCCATTGAAAGGGGGTATAAATACAATTTTAAATCGTGTAAAATTTAATTTTAAATTTTAATTAATTACGTTGTCCGCTGATTGCACTGTATCATTTAAAAAATGGCACTGTATCATTCATCAGGCTTAAAAACATTCGTACAAATTTTGGAACAAAAATATGTCCCTAGTGCAATCCACATATTATTTATAAACGTTCCTCCAGTAGAAATCACAAACCGCATCGCTTGACAGTGTGGTGTTGGGACAGCAAAGGGACTCTTCAAAAAACCAATGAAACTTAATTCTGCACAATATACTGGATACAAATTGGCCGCAATAAAATGCAAAACAATCCAACCTAAATAGATTCCAAAAAGATGAAGAAATGGTTTAATGTATTCATAGTAAGACTTGAAATTCAGATTTTTAAAAAGAAGAAAAAAAGAAAGATTTGATGGAGAATTAAATAATGAATAATTCTGCAAAACAAATCAAAAAAAATAATTGTTTTCAAACATTAAACTTTGTTTTGTAAATTTTCAAAAAGGTAACACTTTTTGCTATTTTTTTTATAAACAATAAATTCCAAAACTTATTTTTGCAAAATTTCAAAAAAAATGATGAATAAATAGATTAACAACGTTTTTTATACATCAAGGGTTTAGTTTTGATAATCCTGAAAAAATAAATTTATTAATTCGTCTTTTTTAACCATAGTTTAAAACATTTAAAAAAATCTAGAAAAAAAAGATTATTCCAAACATTAAACTTTGTTTTGTAAATTTTCAAAAAGGTAACACTTTTTGCTATTTTTTTATAAACATTGTAATTTCCAAAACTTATTTTTGCAAAATTTGAAAAAAAAAACTGAAATTACTAGAACACAATAATTGTTTCGCAAGTTTTATTGTTTCTCTTTTTTATTGAATTTCACAATTCTTTTGCCAAAAATGTGCAAACCTCCCAAAACAACTGAATTTTCAAAACATTTTCAACCCAATCGTTGCCAAACAGTTGACGGGGATTTCAATTTAACTGTACGCAACAATGTATACAATCATTGTGAAAAAGACAATTATCATATTGTATTCTATGATTGTTTACCAGAGATCATTTATGGAGTTGTAAATGCAAATCTAGAAATGTTAATTGAATACAACTATTCTGCGATTGAAATCCTTGGAGCATTACCTTATTGTCCAACTAATTGGATGGTTTGTAGTACATTTTCAATAATTGGAGAGATTCAAATCGTCGTGTCTATCGAGTATATGTCATCTTCAGAGATAAGTCACGGAAATCAAACCTACGTTATTCGAATGAATACAATCGCTGAAAACAAAGTATCTTTTCATCAACTAATTCAACGGATCGAAAAAAGAGACAAACATAAAGAATGGAAAGCGATTCTAGACAAAGAAACGGAATCAAATTTTGAAATCTTAGAATTGTACGAACAAAATACTGTGCTGGATTTAGAAGAAGAAATTTTTCATAAACCTCGGTATGGTGATAGACGTATAGAACTCAGTGGTTTGTGTTGTCCTGATTTCTATATTGCAACCTTACTCTAAACATTAAAAAAAATTATTCAATTCCAAACATTAAACTTGTTTTATAAAATTTTCAAAAAGGTAACACTTTTTCCTTTTTTTTTATTATTTTTATATAAATTCCAAAACTTATTTTTGCAAAATTCCAAAACTTATTTTACAAAAATGCTAATACTAACGAAATCTGGGATACTACTTTATCAGTTTTAAAGACTTCTAATTTTATTTTACCAAAAAGTTTTGTAAAGCCAAATAAAGTTCTGTTGCTTCTTTATAAGTAATTATATTTTCTGAGACACTTGTAGGACCAATGATAGATATCGAAATACCATGAAATTTTATTTTTTGTTTTGTCTTCGAATTAACTCCAGTATCTTTTTGGTTTTTTATTTTTATTTTAATTTTATTGTCAAGTTCATTTGTAAAGGCAGTTGTAATCATTTATTATGTAGTTAGAAAATATTTTCTAAAATTGTCTTTTCTACACTCTAATAATCTGGACAGTCTTCACAGTACTTTTAACTTTGTTTTATCATTTATTATTTTAAAACTTTTGAAACCTACGATCCAAAGATAAAAAAAAATGGAAATTAGGAAGTCAAACCAGCCATTTTACGAAAAATAGAGATTTTTTCTGCGTCTGAAGTTGCTGCGCTAACTGCTGCATCAAGGTTGCTAATTCTTATTGTCGCCTTGCCGATTAGAGCATTAAATGCTGCTTCTCTGGCATCTGCAAGAGACATTGTTGGAAAAAGAGGTAATTGTAGGGTGAATTCTTTCATTACTATCTCGTCCACAACAAGTTTGAACGAAAAATTCAATCCATTTGCATCCTTTTCAATCTGAAGAACGTATTTTTCAAATTTCAAGGTGAAATCCTCTTCAATTTTCATTAGGTATGCTCCTTCAAAGAATTTCTTCATAACCGCTTTGAGTTGCTCTTTATCTTTTGCGAAAAGTTCAAAAGGTAGATTAGCCTTGTACGTTGAAAAATGTCGATTGTCTTGAACTGTTAACGAAAACAGAGGGTCGGCCTCAAGTTCAAGACTGATGCAATAATCTCCAACAAAATACTTCATTTCTTTTAAATAATGATTTTTAAAGATTATTCAAAAAATGATGAATACAACAATTAAATCGTTTATTTATACTACAAGGTTTAGTTTCGATAATCCTGAAAAAATAAATTTATTAATTCGTCTTTTTTAACCATCGTTGAAAACTTTTAAAAAAATCTAGAAAAAAACATTTGTTTCAAACATTAAACTTGTTTTATAAAATTTTCAAAAAGGTAATACTTTTTCCATTTTTTTTAGTTTCCAAAACTTATTTTTGCAAAATTTGAAAAAAAATGAATTACTAGAACACAATATTTTGTTTATACGTTAAGAGTTTTATAAATTTGCATTTTTTTTAAAATTTTGTTAATATCTTTGTAAATTTTGTAAAATATGTTGCACAAACAATGATTCTTTCCAAGCGCAAACCTTTGGCTCCTTCAACACGCTAAAAATGTAATTTTCGTTTGTTTCCAAAAGGTTGTGAAGAAGTACAACACATTTGCATCGCATTTGCTGTGTGCTAAACGATCCAGTTTTCGCAAGAGCAAAAATCGCCTTTAAAAATTTGTCACTTGTTTCTCCAAAAGACATCATTGCTTCACAGTATTTTTCGTTTTTAGACATTGATGTTAAAGCCAAAACGGAATGCTGACTTGCCCAATCACTATTCGTCTCTGATTGGTCCACAATAATCATCAATTCCTTCATACAATCGATATCGACTTCTTTTGGCGCACCAACTGTTTGTGAATAAATACTGCAGCAGAGTTGAGTTGACTCCTCAACAGCAGATAGACGGCCATGTCTTAATGTTGCAACAACAACCTTTTTCAAAGTATCCGCGAATTGTTCTTCCTCAACTTGTTGTTGTTCTTCTTCTTGCTCTCCTTCTTTTTCTGCTTCTTCTTCTTCATCAAATTGTTCTTGTTGTTGTTCAACTTGAGGCCAGTCGCTTGGTCTCGGCCATATTGGTGACACCTCTTCAATCGATTTATCTCGTAATTGTTCATCCAATGATTCGTAAACAGCCCTGAAAATCCACGCATCTCCATCCAAACGCTGCATTTCAATTGCATGATGAATACCACCTAGATTTGCAGGGTACCGATAAACGCGTACAACAAAACTTCCATGGCTTGCCTCGTTTATATAACTACAATTCCAAGTAGTTTCAGAAGCGATAAACCGAAACGAAACTTCTTTTTCTTCTAGAGTCTTAAAAATGTTTCGAACTATGTCTGCAAGTGTAAAACGCGTCTTAAAGTGAGTCGGCATATGAATGACAGGAAAGAGGGTAGCATAACATGTCGGAACTTCAGATGCAGTTGCGAATGCAGGCGCTGATGCAGACGCTGATGCAGGCACTGATTGAGCAGCTTGTCTATCATCACTTGCCCCAGCACTTGCAATTGTATCGCGAAGGATACTCAAAGAAGATGTATTATCTACTTGAAATTGCTGACAGTTGGAAACGATATCATCAATCGAATTCGGATTCCATGATCCATAGTCTTCAAAGCCTTCTTCTTCGAAACAAGATTCATATTCTTGGAAAGTAGGAGATAATGGATCGGCTAATTCTGTTATGTTTCTGAAATCTGACATCTTTTTTAGAATATGGTTTGAATATTTCTTTTAAATAATGAATATAAATTTGAAACAAAAATCCAACAAAAAAAAATTCAATTCCAAATATTAAACTTTGTTTTATAAATTTTCAAAAAGGTAACACTTTTTCCATTTTTTTTTTAGTTTCCAAAACTTATTTTTGCAAAATTTGAAAAAAATGATGAATACTACAATTAAAATGTTTATTTATACTACAAGGTTTTAGTTTTGAATAATCCTGAAAAAATAAATTTATTAATTCGTCTTTTTTAACCATCATTGAAAAGTTGTATAAAAAAATATTCAACTCCAAACATTAAACTTGTTATTATAAATTTTCAAAAAGGTAACACTTTTTCCATTTTTTTTGTTATTCTATAAATTCCAAAACTTATTTATGAAAAATTTGAAAAAAAATGATGAATATAACAATTAAAACATTTATTTATACAATCAAGTTTAGTTTTGAGTAATCCTGAAAAAATAATTTATTAATCCGTCTTTTTTAACTATCGTTGAAAAGTTTTATAAAATCCTTGGAAAAAAACATTTGTTTCAAACATTAAACTTTGTTTTATAAATTTTCAAAAAGGTAATACTTTTTGCTTTTTTTTTATTGTTTTGTAAAGGTTATAATTTCCAAAACTTATTTTTGAAAAATTTGAAAAAAAAAATGATAAAATAAAAGATTAACAATGTTTTTTATACAACAAGGGTTTGGTTTTTATAATTTGTAAAAAAAAATACAAGTGTACAAAATATCTAAGACGAATCCAGCGATAGCAAAAGAAAATAAAATATATTCTAAACTGGTTTTGTGTTTGATCTTATAAAAATAATCAATCAACAAAGCAAAAAATGGTATTGCTAGCATGTCGCCATAATGACACAAATTTTGGTAATTCATTGTGTTATTTTTTGTTTGTTTTATTCGTTTGTCATAAATAAATAAAAAAGAAAGAAAGAAAGAATGTTTCAAGAGTATTTGCGTAATGCGATTAATGTCATTAAACAAACTAGAAAAAACAATGAAGTGATTCAGTATAAATGTCCTGATGGATCGCGTTTCGATTTACATTTTCGAGATATGTTTGGATATATGAACAAAATCATTTGTTACGATGTTGATCCAGCTAGATATTCTGATTGCGAAACAATCATTAGGGAAAATGCAGCAAAACTATGGGGTGTTACAATAATCATTCATCTACTAAAAGACGCAAGTGAGATTACTGTTTCACGTGGCTTCGTGTTACAATCAGACATGTCTGTTATTTATGGACTGATTGAAACCGAATTGAGATATGATTTTTACGAAGAAGAAAAAGACGTTTGTATCAATCGATTACGTTTTCGATTTAGCGCCATGACGACAGATTCATTGAAAAAAATTATCGCAAAAGAGTGTCCCTTTCACGGCATTTCCGAATTGCCGTTGTACGCAATAGGTTATGAAGGTGATGATTCGTTTGCACTAATAAATGATAACTCAACACTAGCCTGCATTGACCGAGCATTGGTTGTTTCAAATTCATTTACTAAAATATTTTAAACCCTAATCAAGACTCCCGTTGACAATAACAACTTTTCGATTTTAAACAAGTTATTTTTCAATGTATCGTTGTCGTCGGGATTTGTTTTCACATAGTAATAAACCATTTGTGCAATTTCTAAATGTGATTCATCATTGAATCCAACAGGAACTAAAACCATAGTTTTGAATTTTTGGACAATATTTAATACCGAAATCGGTTGCAAGCTAATGTCTTTTTTAAAATCCAAAACAAGATTGTAAAAATTCATTTGTATTATTTTTCATTTCGAAAAAAAAAACATTATTCCAAACATTAAACTTTGTTTTATAAATTTTCAAAAAGGTAACACTTTTTGCTTTTTTTTTTATTGTTTTATAAAACTTATTTTTGCAAAAGTTGAAAAAAAAATGATAAAATAATAGATCAACAACGTTTTTTATATATCAACGTTTTTGTTTTCATAATCATTAAAAAATTGGAGGATGATTCAAGAAAGTGAGTTCGTAGATGAAATTATAGACAACAATATAATATCTAGGTTTAATTTGGAAAGCACTGAAACAGAGCAATATACATTCCAACATAATGGTGTTTTGTGGTCAATAACAAAGTATTGTTTTAATCCAAATATGAAAATGATTCTAAGAATTAGTTATAGTAACCTAAACGATTTATGTTCAAACATGATGACAACGAAACAGTTTTATAAGAAATTTATCAGGAAAGAATGTAATGTTTATTTACACAACACGAATGAACCTTTGAAGAAACAAAAGTATATTCATCGTAATGGGTTTGGGTTTGATATGTTTGATATAAAATTACCGAAAAAGAAATCCTAAGAAATCCAAATTCATATTTTTTTTTTCATTTTTCAAACATTAAACTTTGTTTTATAAATTTTCAAAAAGGTAACACTTTTTCCATTTTTTTTTATAAACAATAATTTCCAAAACTTTTTTTTGCAAAAATTTGAAAAAAAATATATATTACAAATAAAATGTTTATTTTATACATCAAGGTTTAGAGTTTGAAACATTTAATATTTTTTCATTTTAGTGTTTCGTCTTTTTTTCAATTTACCCTTCCTTTTTGATTTTTTTGAAAAATGTTTTGGTTTAAATTTTTTTGTCGTTCTGGTTTTAGTCCCCCCTCTTGTCAACAATCGGAAATCGTCAATCATAAGACATGACCCACCGTGTTCTCCCGCTTCAATGTTATATAGTTTATCAAAAAATTCTCTTGCGGGAATTTGAATGTCTTGTGTTATATATGGTTCTACTTTGTTAGGTAATACTTTTGTGGTTTCAGGATCGTTCAGAAGTGTTATGCAACTAACAGGTTCAGGTTCCAACTCTTCTAATGCTAATGGAAAAGTTTTAAAAACTTCGAAAGTTTCATAACCTTCTACAAAAAAGGCAAAATATTTGTCTAATTTGTCAATAGGATGATAGATTAATACTATTAAATGTCTTTCACTTTCTTTCTGGGTCATATCTATTGTATTTTGACATAACTTTAATTTAGATGGTGTAGGAAAAACGTTATCTTCAGTAAATCCTGTTTTGAGTCTCATTGAAAATGATATTACTCCGTTTTCTTCTCGTTCAGTTCTATTTGAAGGGATAGTATGAACACCTAACCCATCATGGAATATAAATGTATCACCATTGTTAACAATATGTGAGACACCAATACTAAGATTTGGATTTGTTTGCAAACATTGCTTAAGATGCGGTACCGCATTTTTATAATCTCTTGTTAAAAATGGCATTCCGATTCTTTCCTCAAAATTTAATTTTTCAGGGCTAAAAATGTACTCTGTACCGAAATTATAGTCTTCGTGAAGATTTTTACTAGTAACACTTACAAATGATCCTCCATCCATATGAAAATGTGGATCATGTAATAGGTCCAGTTTTGATGTAGGTATGGCTGCAATACAAATCGTTTTGTGTTCATTATATTTTCGTAATTCTTGTGTTACCCCATTGTTTTTAAGCTGATGTTTCAAAAACTTTATATTCTTTTCTAGGAATTCACTATAGCTTTGATGATTAGGATTTGTTGAGTCGCGTAATGTTGCTAAACAAAAACGTTCTTGACATTTCACGGTAATTGTTTCATCATTTAAATCATATTCAAAATAAATGAATCTTTGAAATATATTGAATAGTGGTGAAGTTAAAGAATCAAACATATCATCTGTAACTCGTCCGCCACTCTTGAATTTTTTTAATAATTGAATATTGTTAGTTTGATCAGCATCATCTTTGTATTTAAAACGTAATACATAATCTTGTTGAATAAGTTCCGTTAAATTTGCGGTTCTTTCTTTATCATGTTCAGAAGCTCTAGCCGGTTCTATTTCTTCATCAGCTCCTTCGTCTAGAAAAGAAGCTTTAGCCGGTTCTATTTCTTCATCAGCTCCTTCTTCGCCTTCATCATCATCTGCAACAGGTTCAGTTAAATTAATTTCTATTATCAAACCAGCTCCCATTTCTATGTAATTTCCATCGTTAAAAACTACTCTACTAACGTAATCGGTTTTTGATTCCCTAAAAAAAACATTATTATCATCAATAGAGTCGATATAAAATACTCTTCGGCCATCGTATAACGATTGAAATGATTTAAATACTTGAGTTAAATGTTCGTTACCATCGATACTTTTAACTTCGTTACTTGGTATATGATATGGTACAATTTTTAGGGTGTAAGCTCTGTCATCTTTAGTAAGTAATGTATTGATAGGAGCAAAAATGTCGAAGGCCGGTTCTTGTTGATGAGGTGGTTCTTCGCCTTCATCATCATCATCTGCAACAGGTTCTTTTACGACCTCAGCTAAACCTTCATCATCATCTGCAACATGTTCAGCTAAATTAATTTCTATTATAAAACCGACTCCCATTTCTATGTAATTTCCATCGTAAAAAACTACTTCTTCAACGTAATCGGTTTTTGAATCCTTAAAAAAAACATGATTATCATCATCAATAGAGTCGATATAAAATACTCTTCGGCCATCGTATAACGATTGCAATGATTTAAATAATTGAGTTAAATGTTCGTTACCATCGATACTTTCAACTTTGTTAATTGGTATATGATATGGTACAATTTTTAGGGTGTAAGCTCTGACATCTTTAGTAAGTAATGTATCAATACCTGCTCCTCCACGGTAAACATTCCTTTTTTTCTTTCTTGAATATTGTTTGACCATTTTTATTTTATTCGACATTTAATTTTTCAATTTTTTCATTTTTTATCACCTTTTTTTTTTCTCAATTACTAAAATCATACGGTAACAAATTGGTTATTGCATAGCCTTTATAAGAATCATTTTTGAATTCGATATTGTTATTGTTATGATGAAATGATTCGTGGATATTGATATCATTGAGTTTTTTGATATTTTTCAAGTAATTAATTAAAAACATATACCCATTGGAATTCGTTTTGGAATTTTGGTCTGTAGTTGTCATGACGCTATTAACAATGTATGCACAATCATTGTATTTCAAAATTGTTTCAGGGATATTTTTATTGTCGTAAACCAAAAATATTTTAAACCTCAATTGTGGGTACATTTTTTTCACGGTATGAATAAAATTAGGTAACATGTTTATTTCTCCATCTTCCATTACGGTTCGAATAAATATTATTTCGTTTGGAACAGACAAATATTGATGGAAACGTTGCATACGTCTTTTAAACGCTTGTATCACGTTGGTATTATTCAAATCATGATGAGTAAAACAACCATATCTACCACGGAAAAGTTTTCTGTTTCCGTTTTTATCTGCTTCAGGATGTTGCTTGCCAACAAAGACATATTCACATTTAATACGTTTTGGGAAAAAATGATGAAACTTGGTTTGTATACAATCGACAACACCTGCAAAAGAATAAATGACGTTATCGAATGGTAATGCTTCGTTTGTTAGATTGTTTTGTTTTAATATTTGGCCGATGTGACACCTATGACCTAAAGAAATATATCTCAGACTCATACAAATATAATAATATTTGATCCTTATTAAATGGTTTGTGTTATTTTTTTCTTTCAAAAAATATTCATTACTCCCAAAAAAAAAATCCATTTGCAAGATTTACATTAGAATGTTTGTATTGTCAACAACGTAAACCAACATAATAATGCTGCCTAAATGATCACAGCATGTTTGGGGACACTTGTACAATGGGGTTAACCAGTCAGTTACTCCGGCAGGGAATTCTTTGCGATACCGTCTTAGAGACGAACGAACGTATTCACCACGCCTTTGGTGAAAATTAAGAATTTCCTGATTGTTTAACGGTTTGACTTCAATGATGTCTACATCTTTCGGCATACAAATGGCGGGAGTGGGTCTTGGTACTACCATTCGAGTACCTTTTTTCAGTGTATGAAAAACAACAGATTCGGAATCTTTCAAATCTTCCACTGCGATTTTGATATCAAAAGGAGTGTTGGTCGACGGCATCGTAATCTTTGTCTGCCACCGTTCTAGCACTTTGACACGTTCCGTTGAATTTCTGTATTTTTCGATTCCAACAACAAAGGCGCGTATATTGACAATCCCTCTTTGAAAATAAACGCATGAAACACCATCAGAACGACACCATGTGTCCGGAATATTGATGGTGTCTAATGTCATGTCACGACTTGTAACAACTTGATATGCAACGGAATTATATCTATCAAAAGTTGTGTCGGTATGTAACTTATTGAAAATGGTTTGTACGGCAATCAAAATGCTTTCAGATGAAATTGTTGTGGCTGTAACAACAATAGAAACTTTCACTTTCGAATTTTCTTCATCTCTCAATAATTTCAAAACGAAGCTTTTATCACCGAATGCAACAAACCCGGCAGAAGTGTTAATCAATCTATGCCAAGCGCAAAATGATTTGGTTTCAATGGACCATGTTCGACTTTTTTTCAAACATGCATTTTCCTCGTCGGCGGCAATGATGACATCGGAATTCTTTTCCTCGTCGACACTGGATAAACCCTTTCGTTTGTTGCTGTTGTTGCTGTTGCTGTTGCTGTTGCTGTTGCTACTGACTTCTTCTTTTTCTTCTTCCGTCATTTTCTTTTGTATTAAATTAAATTATGACATTGCATAGTTTTTACATATTAACGTCTTTTTTTATTTGGTTACAAATAAAAGAAACACAAAAACAAAAATGAAGATCACAAAATTGAATTCACAAATATTGTATTGTATATTTTGGTGTGTTATGTTATTAATTGTTCTATTTGTGTCTTTTTCTAACTTTTCTTTTTCATTGAAAGAAGGTTTAACCTCTTCATCGAACACAGCAACTATTCGTGCGTATGTAATTTCATTAAGGCATGAAAATAGATTGCGTAATATTGAGGAACAGCAACGAAAATTATCGTTTGAGGTAGAAATATTTGATGCAGTAAAAGGAGACAAATTAGATCTTTCCAAAGTAGAAAATTTGCGTGGAGGGCATTATGCTACTGTACCTGAAGATTATTGGAAGCGTAGAACGGTAGGTTGTTATTTAAGTCATTTAAATATAATGAAAATGATTAAAGAGAAAAATTATCAAGGTTATACAATTGTATTTGAAGATGATTTTAAAATCACAACGACATCTTTTTATGATGATGTAATGAAAATAATCAATACGTGTAATGAAAATCAATATAAATTTGATTTAATTATATTAGGCAACAAAAATGATAACAGAGGTCAGAATTTAAAAGATAATATTTATACGTTTGACAAATCTAAAGTGTCTTATGGAACTCATGGATATATTGTCAATAATTCACATGTCGATAAAATTATAAACGCTATAAAATTTATTGATTATGAGATTGATGTGAAATATTCCAGACTTGCGGCAGATGGTAAATTGGATATTTTAATGATTTATCCTTATTTGGTTTTTCAACAGCCGGAGAAATTTTCTAGTGAAATATTGGATAAATCTATTGAAACGTTTGTTTCTTTTCAAAATGTTTAAAAAACTTTACAAAGACACCAACAAAAGCAAAAAGAAGAAAAAATGCGTCTATTCAAAGCCAAGTATTTCGGGTTTGAATACATACTGATGGTCGTATTTTAGCTTTGGGGTTTTGGTGTTGTTCAACTCAACAAATTCTTTGATCTGTTGTGGAATGCGCGTTTTGCACTGTTTATACAAAAACTCATCAGTGGATAGCTGTTCAAATGCGCCCCTACGAAGCAATTCTTCATAATCGGAAATATCTCCAATCCACTTTCCATCTTCTTCTTGGGATTTAGCACATACTTTGCAATATTCACTACCCTTCTTGATCCTGTTTTTCTTGAGGACTTTGTTGCATTGGATGTGCATCTTTTTGCGTTTGTTTAGAATAATAGCCTTGCAATAGTCGGCGTTGATTTCACCCGTAAAAGGGATCAAAAACCCAGCGATAACTTTCGGCTGGTTGGATGTGGTAGCATCATCTCCAGTAGGATCTTCACCAAAGTCATCGCCGGAATCTTCTGCATCTTCATCACCACTGAAGTTATCCGTATGAAGTGAAGAGGCTCTTTCACTTGAATCATCGAACCCATCCCCCAAAAAAGGATCAACATCATCATTATCGTCATTATCATCATCATCACCAAAAACCGAATTTACGATACTGGATAGAGTGGCGGTTAAGTTAACGGAAGAGTTCTCAAGGGACAAGTTCTCAACGGAAGAGTTCTCAACAGAAGCGTTCTCAACAGGAGAAATCTCAAGAGCGGTGGACATGTCGATGGGAGACTCTGGAGAAGGGCTGGATAGAATATCAAGGGACAAGTTCTCAACGGAAGAGTTCTCAACGGACAAGTTCTCAACTGCAAAACCAATCAATTGATTAGAAGAATGGTACGTTGTGTTATTCTCTGACTGTTCAAAAAGACCATTCCAATCATCATCCAAATCATCATTACAAATATGATAATTATCAATAAAAGAAACTTTACTATCTTCAAAGTCAAACCAATACTGATATTTACGTTTTCGTTGAATTGTCTGCGCAGTTTTGAACAATTCCAGATATGTTGAAAAGTCAGATGGAAACAACAATGAATCAGTTTGTTTCATTTCAGTAACAAATTGTTTCCATAATGTTTCTTGGCGACAAAATCTTTTTTTTTGATCGTACCAGTTTATCGCAAGTTCTGCATTAACTTGACAAACTTTTGTAAATTCGATCAAACATTTTTTTTCTTGTTCAAAAAACATGGTTTTGGTGTTTGATGAATTTGATTAATTTATGACAAGTAACAAAAACACATAATTTTGTTCACAACATTTTTATACATCTGAATCGAACAGATTTTGCAAAATTAATTTTTTTTTGATGCGACAAAAATGAGTTGATAATATTAGTCGACATACAAATATCTAATACGTCAGGTTGTTCTAGTTGTAGTTTGTATACGCTATCTAAAAAGTGTATACATAGCTTTCCAACTAATGAATCAAAAGCTTCAACGTTGAAGGTAAGATTTGTTGACCAGCATTCTGCGATTTTTATGTAAAACTTTTTGTTTTTCTTGTCGATAATTTTAATAGGAGCGACGTCATGATCAAAAGATTGGATACAACGTATTATAATTTGAGCTAAGCCTTTAACATATCCATTTATTTTTGCAAATTGAATATCATCCGCTGTAATAATAAAAAATGTATGCATGTGTTCTATGAATTCAGTGAATGTTGGTCCTGACTTGAATGTAGGTACAAACCTATCTTTCTTTTTTTTGACAAGGTGCTTTTCAATAAGTTCTACTGATCCAGATAAAGTTTCCAATTTATCACCGATGGAATCTATCCTTGCTAACAATATTGTCACACCTTCTTCAATTGTTTTGATACGAGATATAATATCCATTTAAAAAAATAAATGGTTTAATTTTATTTTAATTAATGAAAAAGCCCCCAAAAAAAAAATCTAATATTAATACAAACAAAAAATGAATTTACAAGATTTTCATCCAATGACTCATCCTCAACAACAACAGCAACAGCAACAACAACCTCCTTATAAATTTAATAACCATAATAATAATTATGTTAATCAAATATTGGTTGATGATCAACAGCATTTACAACGGAATCATTATTACCAGCAGCATCAACAATTAGTAGCAACAAATAACAATGGTTTGGAAAAAGAAAAAGAAATGTTAGAAAAAGAAAAGGAAGAATTAGAAAAAGAAAAAGAAAAGATTAAAATGGAAAAGGAAAAATTGGAAAAGGAAAAATTGGAAAGGGAAGAAAAAGAAGAAAAAGAAAGGCTAGAAATACTACAAAAAGAAAAAGAAGAAGAAGAAAAGCGTAAAAGAGAAACACCACCACCAACAGCAGCAGCAGCAGCAACAACAGCAGCAGCAACAGCAGCAGCAACAGCACCGCCATCTTTAGTTGAAGTTGAGGTAGAAAATGAAACTATAGCCCTCAATTTGATGGTATCTTTTTTATCCTTAGCGAACAAGAGGGGAACGTTTTCATTGGAAGAAGCCCATAAAATTTGGGAGTGTATAAAGAAATTTAGATAAAAAAAATAAACAATACAAAAACGGAATGATTAAAGTTTTTTCTTAACAAATAAACAAACAAATAAATAAACAAACCAAAAATGTCGGCAAAGTATATTCCGTCGCAGTCGTCAACACCATATTATTTTTTCATTATTGCAATCGTAATTGTAAAAATAGGATTTATTTTTACGGCATTGCTTTATAATTATACAAAGCATCATGATCCGAGAGATACTAAAAAGCAGGCCAAATTGTTTATATTAAAAGAACAAATTGATTTCGTTTATGTTTTTATGATGTCAATACTCCTTCTGATTAATTTTAATCCTTGGACACCAATTTATATAGATATGGAAACAAAAGCTTTATTTTTCATATATGGAATAATTACTATCATAACGGCCAAATATTCTACCTTTCGTGACCAATCTATCATTTATAACATGAACAAACAGCAAAATGATTCATTAGAACTTTTACTCAAACCAACTAGTATTTCGAACAATAACTATCAAAAAAATAATAACAATTCTCAAAATAATTATTCTGATGAATATTTGATTTCATAATCAGATCACAATTTTAAAAAAACCAACTCGCAACAAAATTCTTTTTTTTTTTTGCAAAAACAAAAAAATGTTCTCTACTACAAACGTTAACTTTGATGAGTGTGTTGTGAAGCAATCTGCTGCTTCCAATGTTTCTTTTGATGTATATGGGTTTATTAAAGAAGAGGTGGATGGTGCTGGTGCAAGTGATGCCTATACATTTGGAACGATTTCTTACCGTGGTCGTGAATCTGTGTTGGATACCACATCGAAAATCGAAATTTATTTGTGTGTTGACAATTCTGGTTCAATGGGTGATCAGTACAACATTTCGAAGCAAAAGGGAGAAATGTCGAAAAACAAGCAAGTTTTGAATACAATCACCAATATGGTTCCTTACTTACAGGAGTCAACCTTTGACGCATGTGATATTTCTCTTGAAGTACAATCGTTTGATGATCGTTTTGACATCAATCTACCGTTGACTAAAGTGAGTGGGTTAAGCACTGCAGACAAGGAGCGTTTGATTGCTTCTGTGGCTGATTTGAAAGATACCATTCAAGGACGTGGTGGTACTGACATTAGTTTGCCGCTCAAGAATTATTTTGAACGTTCTCGTGTTTGGAATTCAACGGAATCTATGGATCGTTTCCGCGCAAATGAAACCATTCGTCAAGCTCAAGAAATTCTTTCTGATTCTACCAAGTCTTATGCTGAAAAGCAAGCTGCTTGCCAGAGCGCACAGGAGGCTTGTGCCGTACTAAACGCAACGAATCCAGATTCAAAAGCTGTTCATAACGACACAGACAGAGCTGTTCATACCCGTCGCATTTTTGTTTTGATGACGGATGGGTTACCCAACAGTGGAGATACCAACATGGAACGTATCGCTGCAAAATATCTGGATCCAGAAACAACGTATTATTTTGTTGGGTATGGCAAAGACCATTCGGCTATCGTGATGTCACAATTGGATCAATCTCGTGGTCACTATCTGATCATTACAGAGACTGAACATGCTGCTTTTGCTGTCAGTGACATTTTGACTCGTATTATGTACTCTTGGTTGGAAAATGTTGTCATTACTACTGGGTCGCCTGAAACAACGGAACTTTTTGACGCGGTTACCAATACATGGGTGCCTTCTCTACAGTTTGGATCTTTGCAATCGGAGAAACGAATGGATCTTTACTTTCGTTCAAAAGTTGTGGCAGCTTCTTTTGAACCCATTGAGGTGACGATTCGCGGAACAAACAGCTCAACTGGCGATATGACTGAACGTTTCTATGTGTCTTCTTCGACGCATTTAAGTGGCTACGAAGAAAGATTGGCCGTGCAACGCGTGAAGAGTTTGCAACTGTTGTCTACCATTCATCAAATGAATCAAGAGAAATGCTGTTCCTCTTCAGTTTACGGCGTGTTTCAACAACTTTCTCCATTTACTGTCAAGAAGATGAGTTTTGATGAAATTTCGGTCTATTGCGACACGTTTCTGGCTTCCTTGTCTGCATCTCTTGCTGAGACGAAGATTTCAATGGATGAATACAGTGAACGTAAATTGGAGGATTTGATCAGTGCGATTACTTTGGTGAAGATTACAATGAATGGAAATTCCCTACGCTCTCTGATCTTTTCGACAATTCTTTTGAATGAATGGTTTTTGCACACGATTCGTATTTCCAAAACGGAATCTTCCGACATTACGGTGAACAGCAAGGATTTTGATTCTCATACGATGACGTTTCGGGGTTGCTCTTTGGGACGTCAACACAGTGACGACACTAGTCCACGCTACTTGGAAGCTTGCCGCAGCATTTCTCAAGGTTCTGGAGCCCAAGATGTCTTTGACACTGTAACTGTTGGTCATCCAGTCGATGTTCATTCGGACATTACTTTCGATATCGAAGATCAACAACCGGTGAAAGCTGCAAGAAGGATTTAAAAAAAAACAAAACAATCAATGTAAAAAAACGTAATAACAACGTAACAAAATTCAATAATTCAAACTTGCTGTCTTCTGGTGTTTTTTTTTTGAAAAATAATTAATTCATCATTACGTTAAAAACAAAAAACAATCATTACGTTATAAACAAACAAACAAAAACAAGCATAAAAACTTTAGTTCTTTCAAAAACATTAAGAAAACATGAAAGTATTAAACATGTATAAAATAGATAGGATATTTCATGAAATGAAGATATTGGATTTAATAAATTATCCCAAGTGTTTTTTTTTTGATACTTTTCATGGGTTTATACCATACAGTCAATATTTAGCTCGATGCTTAAATGATAATAGTAATTTACTTTCACGATATTTGAAATCTTTTTTTGTCTTTTGTGTTTCGAATAGAGAATATGGAGTATATTTTAATATTAAAGCACACTTGCAACAAATACAGAATAAAGCTTGCATCATTAAGCAAGGGCAGCATTTAGACCCAAACTTACTGGAAACGAAACTTTTCTTAAAACTACTTGACAAAAATCATTTTTATAGCTTTGAGAACCTTGATGAATTGAATAAAAAAACAAATCCGGCATTCAAAAAGTTTTTTAAGAAAATAGATGATACGACTTATTACGATATTAATGGATTACAAAAACTTTTAAAACTTATTTTCGAACCAATCATTATCGATATATATCGAAAAGAACAAATTGAAAAAGAATATTCTATTGCATTGGTTTCACGTCATCATAATCAAAAGGAGTTAATTAGATTACCAAATAAAGCATATCATTTTTTACACGATCATTATGAGAACGATACGTTAGCAGACGTTTTGAATAATGAATTTGATATATTGCTTGCGATGGTAAATACTGACTACGTCATAATATTCGATTTTTTATTCAGATGCCGAATAGATCCTGATCTAACTTCAATCTTTATTTTTGTAATATTAAAATTAATGGTTTCTGCAATGAAGCTAAACGATTTTATCATGTTAACAACTTCAAACACATTTTCCTTATGTGTACAAGAAAGATGGTTAACGTTTTTCGAACATGTAATAAAACAAAAAATAAATAATACAAATTTTTATGATGTTACAAATATTCAAAATGACATAAGTTTTCTTTCATTTTTTTATTATTCTAAAAGGTATTATTATTTCAAAAGACATTTGTTTTCATCAATGCGGAAACAAACACTATTAGAATCAATTGGATCAGGATATCTACATGGTCATTATCATTATTTTGATCACTCCAGTTTTACATTAAAGACTAATCATTTATATATTTTTGATTTTTTATCTAGTTTAAAATTACAAACATCATCATTTGATGATATGCAAAAAATCGGGTTTTTATCAGCTTATCAATTTTTGTTAGCTCATTCAAAACTATACGTCAAATATGGTCTGGATCTCGATATTGAAGACGGCAAACAAGCGTTTCGTACAATTATTGAAAATCTTACAAGTTTTCAGTCTATTATAGTCGATTGGATAACAGATACTAAGATTAATAACTTCTTTGCAAAGCTTACTACAGAAAATTTTCTTACTGATGATGATTTAGAAGATGAATTTGAATTTTGTTTTCAAACCTTTGAAAATGATCATGAAATTAATGAATCATTGTTTACCGAAATTACACCTTCAAAACCTCAACCTACTAGTTTACCGAATTTAATGATTGATAACAGATACGAAGAAATTTTAAATAACGAATTTTTTTCAAAAGCTGATTTTACGTTTGACGACTGTATTGAATATGCCTACAATAGTAATTTACCTATCCATTATGGTGAAGCTTTATCTTTAACCAGTATGATCGATGAGATTGCTTGCGAATCTGTTTTTGAAGACACAGCAGAATTTTATACTCAATGCCAAAAAGAATGTATTGAAGAATTACTTAACGAATATCATTTACAACAATTTTCAGTGAACATTATACAGCAGACTGATAAAACTGCAACAGCAACAGCAACAGCAACAGCAACAGCAACATCATCATCATCAACAACTACAGCAAAATATTTTATACGTCAACAGAATGCAGGATATGAATGTCAATTATATGAAACATTGAATTCTGTTCGAACTCGATCAATTACAGATAATGTCGGTGACAAGGATATTAATGATGATGATGATGATGATGATGATGATGATGATAAAGTTGTTACTGTTGCTGCTGCTGATGCTGCTGCTGATGCTGATGAAAAATTTATAATTGTTATCAGTAGTCGTACTTATTATGCTGATGTTGTGGAAACAATACCGAAAGTACAAACAATGCTAATCCATCATGCACCCTTAAAATCATTTCAAAACATGCAAACTGAATGCACATTGTTTAATTTACCAGAAGATGAAGAATTTGAAAAAACATTTTGTAGTTATAAAATTTGCAGAAATTTTGATTTAAACGTCATCGAAGATATGCATTCTAATATAACTTGTTTCATTAATCAAACAACCTTTCAAAACATATTATACAACGATGAAATTGTACGGTTTAATGAATATCAACACGAATTAAAAAGCAAATTATTAGACGAGTTACAAAATAATTGTCATATAAACGCGAATACGCATACAATAGAATTCAGCTTAGATAGTCGTTATAACTTACCACTCGGAGAATTGCAAAATTATTCCAGAATAACCCAATTCAATAATGATGTTCGGCAGAGTTTTCAATATAATTTAGATACGCAACGCAAACTGGTTTCGCTTTTAGAATCACCTGATACATATGCGACAGTATATTTGGTTTTACTAGATAGTCGTTTTAAAACATTTCATTTTTACAAATTGTTTGATGTATACAAGAAGGGTAGTTCAAAGCCACAAAATCCACGAAATCTACAAAATTCACAAAATTCACAAAATTCACAAATAACACCAAGAAGATTATTGACGAAATTACAATTTAAAACCTCAAAATCGAGAGAAAAGCCAAAAAAAACAGATTTCAAAAATAATATCAAACCGTTTAATAAATCATTATATGTATGGCCTACCAAACGTTTTCAAGATTTTGTAATGATGCAAACTCTTTTTCATACCGATCAATACATGAAATTAATTAAAGGAAGCCCTTTCAAGAAAGAAGAATTTAATTTTGCTTTTGAATATACAACCCAAATATATTACGATGCAGACAATAGCATTATATTTTTAAAAACAAAAAACGGTAACCCAAATTTTAATTTAACATTACATTTAAAAAATTGTTTGTTTATTGGTGATGATGACGATGAGAATTCTATTACCATTTTTTATTTTAGATTCAAAGGCAAACTACGACATCATAATTGCTTTATAAAACTTTTCACGGATAAACAAAATAATGAATTATTTAAACGTATTAAACAACTGATGCTAAAACAACGCATACTTACGCCATTAATTGATATTTACATTGAAGGGATAAATGAACACGACGATGACGCTGAGAAGCTTGTAGCTGATCTATCAAGTTATAGTATTGAATTTGAAGACAATATTAATGATGCTGATGATGCTGATGATGAAGAAGAAGCTGTATATAAAATTGTTAGTATGTCCTTTTCTAAAATTAATAGCGGATTTGAATGTAATGAAAAAAATATTTTAGAGCTATTACAAAATGAAGGCATACAAGTAAGTATACTATTTGACGAAAATGACGGCTTAATGTTTTTTACCTACTCTAACAATACCATGATAATTATAAAGGAATTTTTACCAAAAAGTACAGTTGTATGCCTATTTGAAAAATATATGGTTTTGATAGACACAACTTTCACTACCGACGAAAAGAGCACACCTGTTAGCTTTATAGGGTATCAAACAAAACTAAATATTGAGAACCAGAATATACAACAAATATCAGCAGATAATCTACAACTTATTTGGCAAGTATTGTCAATACAAATAACAGAAACAACAACATATGCTGATTTAGTTGCAATAATATGTGATAAAATTGACTATCTAAAAACGCCTTTATTAACAACACCGAAATCTCGAACGGACACAAATACATTTACAATTAATAGAATTACTGGAGGTAATATTACTTTAGAAAATGATCAAATTGTTTTAAATCATAATGGCAAAGGTGAAAAGCGTTTTTATACATATAATTTTGACGTAACAAGATATTCTAAAACTGAAATTGAAATACAAGATAGAGATAAACAAAAATATACCATTGCTTGTGACAGTTCTAATGACGATAAAATACAATTATTACGACGCCTAACAATAAAAATTAATCAAAATAAGGATGCAACTCAATTCCTTTCAGATTTAGATCATGCCTTCTTATATACGATAAAAACCAAAACCAAAAGTATTCAACAACCAAAATTGCCAGAAGACTTTTTAAAACGTTTATTCCGAGAAAAGATGTATTTTTTTACACAACTTACCAGAAAGGATGGTGAAAAACTGAGACTCGTTGTTGTTAATGAAACCAGTGATGTCAAAGACACACTTGCAAATCATCCAACTTATTATTTGGTCAGAAATTTTAAAAACAGCGATCTTACAAATGGCAATATTGATAAAGAAAATGTTTTTTTTCAAAGATTTGAACGTTCAATGCTTCAAACGAATCCAATCTTTGAATTTCTTGGTGTATTTGATAAACTTGAAGTAATTGGATTAGATGAGGACTATAAAAAACAATTAAGCATATTATATACAAATACTGTTACAATGGGTGGTGATGATAGTAGTTATATACGACGACCCCAACCCCAACCCCAACCCAATGAACGAATTCAACCAACAACAAAACCACCTGTTAATTATGGAATTATAAATGAAGGTAATTATTGTTGGCTTATTAGTTCATTGCAACTCCTTTTTGCGATGACAGATTTACGTGAAGCTGTATTAAAAGATAAGGATCATTTTTTTTTGAAATGCCACTATGGAACAGATGATGATAAAACAATGAATTATAAAGATACTGCGAAGGTAGCTATATTGTCTAAGTTTCTATATCACGCATTAAATTTGATGAAAGGCAGTGCTCGAGATAGGCGATATATTTCTATTGACAATCTTGAACAAGTCAACGATTTTGAATACGTTGCGTATCAAAGCAAACCTCCTATAAATGTTGTTAAAAATAAGGTTAATCTAAGAAGAGTTGCTGTTAAATTTATGATCGACGTAGGTCTAACAGTTGATGCTATGCGCGAATTAAAAGAACGTACTAAAGTGAAATGGGAACTTACTGATCCACGATTTAATAATATAAGAAATCAAACTTGCAATAGTCTTGTGACTAGGCAGCTTTTTTTCGGTTATGCTTTACATGATATACTGGCTATGTTTCAACCAACCGAAGGTGGTTTGAGAAGAGAAGACGGTATACCAACTCATTGTGATATATCTGTTGACGATAGAACCAGCATATACGACCTATTTAAAATGAAACGTAAGCAGTTCTTAATTCAAATACCAATTCAACTTCTAGATAATTTAAACGGTGTTCGTATTCCAACAAATGTAACAGATGATGAAAACATTATACGGCGAATATCGCAAAATGAAATAGTCAAAAATGCTTTGAAGGTAACTTACAATGATATTATGCAATCACCAGTAAAAAATACGGATGGATTTAACACAATAGTACAGGCAAATGGTGTCACATTTACAACAGTACTTGTACAACCTTTGTATGATAGTTTTTTACGTATTTCCTGTGAAGAGAACTGTAAAATGGTGAGAAGAAATGGTGATAATCTTGAAGTCGACTTTATTGATAATTACATTCCAATTTCAACCAATAATCATTTGCAAAGATTTAAAAATATAATTAATTTTCTTGTAGTTTTAGAAGGCAAGATTCAAATAGAACGATATGACATACCTGAATTTAACAAGTATTTAATTATTGACATTGTACGTGGTAATCCAATGAGAAGTGTAAAAAAACAAAAATTTCCATTCGTTTGTGAAAGATATATTCAAACAGAAAATGGAAGGTATGTTTTGATAGGTAAAATATGCCATTCTGGAAGCAATATTACTGGTGGTCACTATGTATACAACAGTTATGATGAAGAATCAGGAAATTTTATGCATCAATATAATGACCGATATGTTGATACGGAACCTTCTTATCAGGTAAATGAAAACTGTGTCGCTATTTTATACATGAGAACAGAATTACAGCCGGCAGATGACGATCTGATACCTCCGCAATCACCTTTTCATTCACCTTTTCAATCACCTCCCCATTCACCTCCCCATTCACCATCACCTCCACCACCTCTGCCATCTTTTAAACCACCACCTTTTGTTTCAAAAACAAATTTTCCTTTTCATATATTACCGGAATCTCCTATGTTAGAAAAACTAAACAAAAATTATTTGGATCATCAGAATTCAAGGTTTGTAGATTCTTTGACCGATGATGAATACAATAAATTTAGCTTACTACGTTATGAGGCTATAGCGAGTGAAACGTTGACTACAATAGATACAAAAACTATTCGAGTTTTAACAAATGTTGATGAAAACGTTGAGACAATCTTTAAAACCCTATTCGGAACTGATTTGTCTTCTATTAAAATATATGTATTATCAACAAAAAAGTATGACACAAAAAATAAAATACAAATGGATGACAAAGCCTTTGTAGAACCTAAACTTTTTCATGGTGATATTACAAAAACATTTATACCTGAGTTTTTACATTCATTTCATAAAATTGTTTTACAAGATGTTAATATTGATGGAAACGAAAACCAACATGTTACGAACACGTTAGCTTCATATTTAATAAAATCATCTAGACAATCCACAACTCAACAAAATGAGATCAAATTAATAAAGGGGCAAAACTTTGACAAGAATTTAGATTTGAACGAAGAAAATAAAGCATTGTTAGATTTGGATACACACACATATATACGTTCCAAAACAGATTATAATTCATTTTCAGACTGGAAAAAAATGTTGATGAATACTAGCCAACCTTACTTTTATTGGCTTACTGGTTTAAAAAGAAATGATATACCGTCTAGAATCGACAAAATAATTGCAATTTTACAGCAAAACAAACTCCCCGTTGTTGTATCATTTACAAAACTTCATCGTATATTGTATATTATCTCAAAAATGGTATTTCAAACTGCGATTGGTACTTCTAGCTTAAATGGTGCTCAAATTATGGCATTAAACCATTTAACAGAACATTACTTAGATAGAAAAACAACTAATGTAAAAATTGATAAGCTAGTATGCCTTACTATAGTTACTGGTAACAGGCAATATACCGACGATGATATTCAGCGCCAAGTACAATTATACGTAACGAATCGTTTAAGTCTCTATGACAAATTAAAAATTGATGAAAGGGTCGTAACAAATAAACGGCTTTTAGAATTGAATACCAAATTCATAACAAATACAAATGATGCTATGGTTGTTAATGATATGCGCGATGCCGAAATAGAATATTTTAAACTTTCATCAGCATCAGCATCAGCATCAGCATCAGCACCAGCACCAGCACCAGCACCACCACCACCACCAGTAAAAATAGCATTTGATAGAGATTATCAGTTTGATGACGATATCATAACGCAAGATGGACTTAATTTCCGGTTTGAAAAAACACGCGGTTTATTATTTCTAATGCCTCATGATGTAACATTTGGAGAAGCAGACAAAAAAACTGATGTAATAACTGATGTTGATGGATATGCATCATATTTTCATAATATAAGTAATGACAGGCTCACTAGATACTTGGCAAAGTTTAACAAAATACTATGTGATATAGATCACTGGAAATTTCATAATCTAACAATCCGAGAAGGAGTATATCGACACAAACAAAAAGATTTGACATATTCCATATTAGGAACGTTAAAGGGTAAACTTGAAGGAGAAAAAAACAAATATATTGAGCATATGAAGCTGTCAAAAAAATTAAAACCAAAAAAAGAGGATTTGGGAACAAAAAAGGAGGAGTTATACACAAAACTAAACCAATCTTTTGAAAAGTTAGAATCGATTGTTCCAAATAAACAGAAAATTCGCATATTAAAGTGGAAAAAATAGAACAAATGTTTTTTTCTCCATCAATTTAAAAAGCCCCCAAAACAAATCGATAGTATGTCAAGTAGTAAAGTTGTAGAATGGCGACAATTAGTAAAACAAACATATCATTCAGGTGTTCAACGAAACAAAAATTACACATTTCGGCAAGCATTAAAAGATGCGTCTAAATTGAGAAAAGGTAAACATCATAGTCCAGCTTTAGAGAAAAATACGAGACGTACACGAAAACGTCAACGTAGAAAACGTCGTGGTGGTGGTGGCGGTAACGATTATAGTAGTAAAAGTAGTAGTAGTAGTAGTAGTAGTAGTCATAACAACAGTAGTCATAACGATATGGGAGGTAGTATGAAAATGTGGTAGAAATCTTTTTTTTTTATATTATAAAAGCCGGTCTAGGATTTCAGATCGATTAGGTCGTCTATCTTCATCAGGGTGGATACTAAGTATAAGAATTTCTATAAGAGGTTCTAAGAATGGTGTAAAAACAGGTAAAGAAGACATTTTGGTTACATGTAGAAGATTTAAGAAAAAGAGAGAATATTTGAATAAAGGGGTTACAAGTACATGTTGTTTCCGAGTTGAAATAATTGTATTTATTGCTCGTTCGTATTGTCGTAAGAATGTTTCGGAGAAAATAGGACGCAAACAATTCATTAACTTTGTGGATTCTATCTGTTCTTTATGAACATTATTATCATCATCATCATCATATTCTTTTACACATTGTAAAAATGAAAAGTGGATTAGAAGTATTTGTTTGGATGGATTAGCAATATCATGGAGAAAAGAATTGTTATTTTTTATTTTATATTTGTTACCTAACTTTTGGTAGCAAATGTTTTCTGCGATATTTTTCATAAATTAATTTACTTATTAAAACATTTTACATTTATTTTGTTTAATTTAATTCAATTCAATTCAATGTTGCAAGAAGAAAGAGAAGAAGCCAAAAAAGAAGAAAAAGAGAAATTGAAACAATTTTTGATTCAAGAATATATAAAAACGTTTACTGCAAAAGAAATCATTGCATGCGAAATATCAAGTTCTATGTTAAAAATAAAAATTGAAGATACAATAGGCTTTCAAAAATATTATAAGGATCATGTAAACAAAAAATAAACAAAAAATAAACAAAAAACAAAAAGTATGGAAGATGATGATGAAAATAAAAAACCAAAACGAGAAATTGAGAGACCATTGTTGAATGGTATGACAATGGTTGGAGAAAACAAAATGCCTACATTGTTTGGGCTTCTAGGAAATATGTTTGATGGAATGGAGATGATAGGACCTGATCAGAAACGTGTATTTAATATGTTATGGTATAAAATCTTTATGTTGCCGGTAACCATTTTAATGAGTATAAATCGTACAGTGAAACATATAATTAAAAAAATTGTCTTTTTCCCAATGAATTTGGTATCTAAAATAGATGCGATATGTAATAGTTTAAGTGAAACATTTCGTAAATTAAATCAATTTTTTGAGAAATTAATAGATATGGGGTTTGGAATGAAAAAAATCATCGCCATGACAGTGAACATGTTTGCCACCATTTTGACAAATGTAATTGAACAAAAAGTACACAAATTTGATATGTATGTGAATAGAATTACCAATAAAGGTCTTAGTATTGGAATGGATATTGTAAAATCGATCCCATTTGCAGGTGCATCTGTTGCTATTGGAAATGCGGGTTTAACTGCAATTGATACTACAGATGATATAGTAAATGATGTTGCAAATAATATGGATAGAATAGATAAATCATTAGACAAGGAATTATCCAATGTTGGAAATTTAAACAAACGTGATATGAAAAAGAAATTGTTTCGTAAACGAATATCTCAGGATATAAATCCAAAACCCCAATCAAAAAATGGTGGTGGTAAAAAATGGAGTCGTAAAAATAAAAAAAAACAAATAAATAGACAAACAAGATTTTGTAAAAAAATAAATAAATAATTAAAATGAAAGTTCGTTTTGTTTTTTAAATTTTCTGTATTTCAATTGTGAATGGGTAGGAATAGGTTGCAATAATTGGCAATTATTAAATTTACCCAAATGTGTGTATCTATTTTTTGTCATTATTTTGTTATTTGTTTTTGTTACAGTTGTTGTTGGTATAATGTATAAGTATGGACATTCAAATGTGATCACATATCGTCTAGCTACTGTTTCTAAAAATGCAAAGGTCATGGTTTTATCGCTGTAATATTCGAATGTTTCACGCATAGGGTTATATTTCATGATAACATTTCCGTTAGGAGTATAATCCATAATAAATCGTTGACTTAGTTGGTCCATAGGACAAATGCTATTTTTTAAATTGTTGAATTTGTCCCAATATTTGTCTTCATATTTGACTTCTGTTTTTTTTTCTTTTTCTTTTTCTTTTTCTTTCAATTTTGCTTCTTCTTCTTGATCTTCTATCGATTGAAATGATTCTTTAATAAAGAAAATATAAAACAATGTATTCAAAATACACCAACTACAAAAAAAAGTTATAAAAAACATTGTTGTTTTTAGTTTAATTATTTTTTTTTTAAACGTTAATGAATATTGTTTTTTTGTTTTTGTTTTATAACCTTCCAATATTGTCGCGTTAATCATAAACTAGCGATATAGTTGCAGCATTATTTCATTTATATATTTTTAATTTTTTGCAACCTTTCTTGAAATAATTCTTCCACTTCTGCGGACAAATCGACGCATTTCATGAGTTGAAAAGTACCCGACACATTTTGCGGGTGGAGCCCTACTAAAAATAATTCTTTCACTTTGTATCCATAATTCTTTTCGACGATTGCTTTATAAATATTAAGTTGTAAAGAATATTTATGGAATTTAGTGTCTGGAATAGAGGAAGGAAATCGTATTGACATTTTATTTCGGAATCCTTCTCGTTTTTCTAGATCAGTTGTTCGTTTCCAATCGAATATAGACAAAGTATTGTCTTCTGGATTCAAATAAACCATATCGATTGACCCTGATATTTGGTATTCAATATCATATACTCTCCATTCTGTTCGAAAAGGAATTTTGTTTTCAAACATTTCAGCAAAACGTAAGAAAAGATCCCATCCTTTATCTTCTTTTTCTTCAACATCTTCTTTTGTCAAACTTTTTTCACTCAAAATCGAATTCAGTAATTGCTCGTGAGTATATGGATATGGGCAAGTTTCTGAATTCATAAATTGTTCTATTTTTGCATGTAGTAAAGTTCCTTGTATATTAGCAAGTTGCCATTCGTTTTTAATATCGGCTTGAGTTTTTCCTGCATATTTACTTCCGGGTTTTGCAAATCGAATTAATTTTGCAATCACTAGATCCATATTGAATTCTTCAAAGCAATCATGAAGAAACGTAGTGACACTGATTAATTTCAATTCTGGATCTAGTGTATACGTATATTTATGCCAAGTTTCATCAAATTGTAAAAATTCATCTCTTTCATGTTTGTTATAATTTTCAAGTATGCTCATTACGTTTTTTTATAAATATATTTAATTAATTAATGAGTTTTGCTTTAATATGAAGATCCAGATCGAGTCCTTTTCTTAAGGTGTTCACAAACTTCTGTTGTTATTTCTTCATTATCTAAAAAACGAATGTGTGTTCTTTTGAAAACTTGTTTTTCTTGCTGCAGTTCTTCTTGCTGCTGTTTTTGTTCTTCTTCTTTCAAATATTTATTCGCAGCATCAAAGATAGCTTCAAGATGTAAATCATCCAATGTATGAATACGTTTGGCGTTATAATTCATTTCGTTTTTGCTGATATAAGCTCTCGTGAATTCTTTGGCATGCTTCAACAATTTCATTGGGGTTCCCAAATGCTTCAATTTGATGATTTCAACATGTTCGTTTCCAGAAATATGATTTACGTTGAATGAAACCATGGCATTTGTTAGATTAATTTGATTTATTTGCGTTGTCTCGTTCGTTTCTTGTAAATAAGACAATGCTTGTAGAGTAAGATTGTTTTGTTGTTCAGGCGTCAAACAAAGCTGCATTTTCATTTCTTCATATTTGAATATGGAAACAGATACAGAAAATGCATTGTGGCGTTTAATAGTTGCAATCATACGATGCGGATGTAAAGCCCGGTAAACAACAGTATGAGGTTGAACTTGCATTTTAAGAAGAAACAAAAACAAATTTTATAAAAAATAGAATAAATTAATGTTTAAATATGAAAACCAAAAAACAAAAAACTTTTAATAAATGTTTTATAAAGCAATGTAATGAATTGTAAACGTATATGGTGTTTCTAAAATTGTTTGTGTTTGTGAATAACTCAAAATATTTAAATATATGATTAATGGGAATGTTCCTGTTGCATTCGAGACTGGTTTATAATATGAACACGTAGCCCCTAAGGAGCTTGATGATGGATTTGTCAATTGTAAAGTTAGCAAAACTCTGGAATAATCAAAATCGACTTCGATTGGATCTAGTGTTGTTTCAGTACATGGTATTTGTTGCACAGTAATATCAATTGAACCAGAAAATGATTTCGATATTTTTAAAGGATTTGTTAGTCCGGGAAAGGTTATTTTATCTGTTATATTGATTCCATTTTCATTCCCAAACAATGTTAATTGTCCAAATGGATCTAACGGTTTTAATGTGTTTACATGTAAAATACCTGTTTGATTTACTGTATAAGCTGTGTTTTGTTGTGTATCATCTTCTTCAAAAAAAATGGCTTTTGTACCTAGAAGTGAATTACCATCTAAATTTAAATGACCTTTACAATATATTTGCGAATTAGCATCTCCCAATGAAGAAGTTATAAATTGGTTTGTATTGCTTGAAAAATCTGATTTGACGATATTATTTTTTGCTGCAAAGGACATACCGCCGTATTTTCGGAACGTTGTCATTTTTAAAAGAGATTATCAAAAAATCCTTTTGTTTTTGTTTTTCTTTTTCCTTTTCTTTTTGCTTGTCTGCTTTTTTTTGTTTTATTATTATTTTTTTTTGGTTTATTTTTTCTCAATTTATTTTTTCTAGTTTTTCGTTTTAAGTGTTGAACATAAGGTAATTCAAACGAATCTACAATGACGGGTTTTGGTTCAATTTCATAAACGTTAGGGTCATCAAATCGAACATATTCATACTCTTTACCATCTATTAAAACTTTGTTACGTGTTGGTGTTGTTGTTGAATCAAATTCATAAACATTATCATCAAATCGAACTTTTTTTTTGGTTTTTTTTCCAACTTTTTTTCCAACATTTTTAATGACTTGATTTGTTTGGTGTCCATTATCAAACTTTTGGATTTTAATTTCATCGTCAAAATTATTATAATTCATCCGGTATCCTTTTAAATCACCATTATTGTTAACAACCATTTCTTTTGTAAAGGTCATGACATTGTTGTTCTTGTTATCATTATACATACAAATTCTTAAAAAAAAAATTGTTTTGTTTTTTTTTATATCTTATATGTTATAAAAAATTAAAGTTTTCATAAAGAATTGTTAACTCTAATGTGATGGAAATTTCTAACCCATTTAAATCAATTATATTTCCATCTTCATTATAAACCTTAAACCCTAGTTTTTTTAAATTGACAGGTCCATTATATAAACGTGGAAATGAAACCAATGGCAATGTGTTATTATTATGATCATTTTTACTGTTTAATGTATATTGTCCTAAAATATAATCATCTAGCATAGTTGAGCCTAGTAATACAAGATTATTATTATTGTTGTTGTATTGGTAATCATTTACAGAAATAAAAACATTTCTATCTGAAACAAATATATTTGACATACATTCACTTATTAGTAAATGATTAAACATATAAATAGGTAATCGAAACCCTAATTGCCATCCAAACGTATTCTCATGATTCGTGTTTAGAGAAGGATCATAAAATACGCAACCAATAGTGATTGTTGTATTTTTGTTTATGAATTCAGCACGATATGTTATCGTGTCAATTGAAAAAACAATGTCTTTGAAAAATGGTGTCAATACGCATTCACTCAAATAAAAAAAAGTTGTATTCATAAAGGATACAAATTCAGCAATAGAATAAAAGTTTCCATCTGGAATACGTATGATATGTGTTTCAACCGGTGGTTCATTAGCACAAAAATAGATTTGCATGAAAAAGATATTGTTTCTCAAGAAATCTGAAAACATATAATAACCTTTTTCTGGGAATTGAATAGAAGCTAATTTCACAGCAACTACTTTTTTAATTTCTCCTGCTGGAAAATTGATTTGAAAATCTGTTGATGTAGAAGTTAAAGGTGTGTTACGATATTTAGAATTAATTGTAATAAATTGTTGTTGTGTAATGTTTTTTAAAGAGTTTAGTCTTCCAGCAGAAACAGAGTTATCAAAACTATTTACCACTAAATTCGTTTTTTTAGGAATCTGAATGTTTTCAATCATTTTTGTCTTTGTTTTTTTTTATTTGTTTTTGTTTTGATTTAAAATCTTTCTGTAAATTAAATTTGAGAAGAAGTATAATGGCTACTACACTTACTTACAATGATTATTACAAATATAAAAATGTTCGGTTAACACCAAAAGGTTGTTGTCCTACTTTACAAAACCCTGTAATTGCTATGGGAATCGAAAATAATTATTGTTCTTCACCATGTACATCTATTAACATGATTACAATATCGGAACCACCTAATGCTAATTACTATAATGAAGATACAGAATTTTATCCTATGCTAGCACAAAAAACCGGATGTAATCCCAAATTGTTTTTAGACAATACTGTTGCACCAATCTCCTTATCACAGTTGACCACAGCAACTCCACAAGCTGAACCAGCTACTGTATATACAGCTTCTTCTTCTTCTTCTTCTTCTTCTTCAAATTTAACACTACCTATTATAAATTCGACATCAACTGCTTCTACATCTACATCATCCATAAGATTTAAAAAACCAGTCACGTCTTGGAGATTATCTTTTAATTGCCCGGAGATTGATTTTGGTGGTAGTGTTTTACAAAGTGTAGGATATCCTTTTTATGAACATCATTCAGCGAATAAAAAATATGTAGATGATGTGAAAGGTGATAATTGGTATAACTGGGAAGCAACTTCAAATGTTCAAATGAATGGAAATATGTTTTTAAACTCATCGATGACATTAAACCATGCATGCAGTACACCCGTTTTAGATACATATAATAAATTACTTCTTACTGGAAATGGTAGTTCATTTGGTACATGGTTATATTCTATTCCACAATCTGAGACTATAACTAGTTTCCAAATTTCAAATATGGCACAAGGAAGTTGTTACCATTTATTGATTAAAGGTCCTTCAACAGGCACAGCAACAATTACATATTGTGGAGGTGGTACTAATTATGTGTATACCTCTTGGAGCAGCACTATAACAATTGGTCCCCAACATATGTATAGGATAGATGTTTTTTATGTTAATCCAGAATATGTTCTTACTTTTCATGCGTTTAATTAAACCAAAACACAATTGTTAAAAAAAAAACATTGCTTTTATAGCAAATTATCATAATTATTTTTTTTTTATTTTTTTAAATATTAGAAAAGTGTATAAAAAACCTTCAAAAAAAAATGACGTCGAGCTATTATGCACCATATATGGTTAATCTTCCGACTGGTCCTTTTCAGTTTCTTAAAGGCGTCAAAAATAATTTGACAGGAGCAGATGAAACGGTACAAAACTACCCTTTCGTTGATCATTATCAACTTATCTTGAAGCAGCAGACTTTAGCCAATGGTTTATTGACAATTCAATCAAGTATCGCAACGGCTGCTAATATGTATTCGGCTGAAATTACTGCATCAACGGATACAAAGAATGATACCCTATTAGCGACTACCAAATATGTCAAAGACAGAGTTGCTTTATGGTCTCAGGACGAAGCAGTTAGTGACGTTGATTTAAATAATTTCGCAATTAATAAAGTTAAGCACGTACAATTTGATAATACTCTTGTCAAATTAGATGCCAGCGATAATAATTCTCTGAGAATAAATAGTAACAATGTTTATGGTGCTCCTTCTGCTAGTACTCCTTTTACTCTTGGTCTTTTAACCCAGCAGAGTAAGATTATTTTTGATACGGATGGTAAGATGCGCTTTAATACGGCAAAGAATGTTGATGGAACATGGACATCAGTTGTAGGTCCTTGGGTTGACAACGACGGTGTCTTGCATGCCAACGTTGCTAACCCCGAACTTGACCTTTCTGGTTCAGCGGTCAACGGTGTTATTACTTGGGTATGCAGTTCGGCCAATGTTCCAATGTTACCTAATCAGCTTGGCTTACCAGCAATTATGTTTGATTCTTCAGCAACTGCTCTTAATGCTCAGTGTACTACCATGCAACTGAATGGAACTGCTGTTAAAGCGATTACTTCTATTCTAATTCCTTCTGATAATGATGTCCTTCCTGCCGACTTTATTTACACTTCAACTATTTTTAATGCGAGTACGACGACCTCTGTTTACTTTAATTCGGAGGCAATGGCATCTGCTGCTGGTGTTGTTACTTCGGGTAGTGTTAAAACACTTGATGGTGTTTTCGTCAACTTTGCTGGTATTTACCAACTAGGACCTGAATCAGCTGCATCCATTACGCTGACTCGTGCAAAAGGTATGAATGGTTATATTATTAGCATTGAAGCCTTAACGACAAAGACACAGGCCGCTGTCTTGAATCCATAAAAAAATATAAAGTTGTTTATACCGTATAAATAATTTGAGTCGTGGAAATGACTTGACGACATAATGGACATTTTTTTTTGTCTTTCAAAACTAAATTGCAACATTCACTACAAAGACATAAATGATTACAAGGAAACAAAACAATACTCGAATATTGATCTAAACATATACAACATCGTAAATGTTGGTTTGGATCTGGAAAATCGGTTTGTGTAGATACAGTTGCCGAATGTTTTTTGCAACAATAATATTGCAATCTTCTTACCAATCTTCTTAACATTGCTGTATCTTTTTCTTGTATAAATAAAAAACTGGTATAGAAATGCAGATACCTAATAGAATAGAACACAAAGTTTGTAAAAATGTGGAATAAAATAGTGATGTGAAAAAGGCTATTATAACCATTATAGTATTGTAACAAAACAAAAAGAAAGAAAATTCAAACAAAAACGTAAACACAAAGGCAAAAATACCTAATTGCAATGGTAAATATACTGTTTTTCGACACGGTTTTTGAAAAATATCGTCGTAATCAATGATTTCAACAACCCATGCGTGGTCTAGAATCAAATGGAAAAATAAGATAATGACTAGCCCATCAATAAAATAATACAGCGAGGTTGATAATGAATAAATCCATAAATAACTTAAATTAATAAAACAAATTAAAAACACTAAACAGTTTTTAGCTAAACAGATCCATTCAAAATTCATTCAAAATATAAAAATTGGGAAATTGGGAAATTGGGAAATTGCTTTTGTTTTAATGAATATTTCTGAAGTAGCCAGTTATAGTTTTGATGAATTAAAAGAAATTTTACAACTATCAGACATTGATGATGTTACCGTTGCTGACGTAAAAGATGCCGTACAATCTTATTTTGACAATTATGAAGTAAATGATGAGATTGTAAGATTTTTAAAAGAGGTAGAGTTTCGTATGGTATCCGAAATAGAAAATTCACAACATGATGAACAATATGATGAACAAAATGCTGTTGAAATGGATGCTAATTTCAATCAAAGAGATGAAAGTAATCCTACTATTGGTAATTCAATATCTCGATTGGTAATACTGGATAGTCGATATGCCAACAACGCCAAAACAAGTAGTGTTTCACAATTTCATAAACAAACAAATATTGATAAAAAAACTAATAACAAACGACGTTATAAGGTACAAAGTGTCGATGTAGAAACTACTGATTATGTATGTCGTTTAACAGAAGAATTAACCAATGTACTTTCTTTTTCATTGTATTCTTTTAGTATACCTCATACATATTATAATATTGACGAAAGTTATTCTAATAATACGTTTAAAATAAGGCTTGCAACATTAACAACGATTACAATCACATTACCAGATGGATATTATTCCTTGTCTAATTTTTTAAAAATCTTCCAAGAAACGGTTGAAAAAGGAGGAATCATATCAACATCAGGTAAACCAGTGATTGCTACAGATGATATAACCGGTAAAATCATATTAAATTTTGATGAGTGTATGATACAAGATTTTGTAATTGATAGCAATTGTACAATTGTGTTTTTTGAGACAAGCAAAGATCAGTGTAAAGAGGAAGCGGCAAGTAACAGTTCATTAGGATGGTTAATGGGATTTGTAAATGATGAATATTATATTGAATCAGATGGAAATTATGCGGAATCGATAATTAATTTGAATGTTTCGAAATATTTTGTCATTAATATTGACGATTTTACACAAGATCAAATAAAAACAAGTCTTGTTGGAATTGAAATGCAGCAAAAAAACAATGTCACAAAGTTACCCAAATTTTATATGAATCATGCCAAAAATTTATCTTGTAATCCTGAAAAGGGTAACCATAGCATGTTAACAAATATCAAAGATGGTTATCCTAGAAGCTTAACGTTAAATCAATTGTATGCATTAAATCAGATTACACAAAGTACAACATCGAAAATAAATTATTTGATGCCAAATTTTATCGTTTCTAATTCTTTTGCTGTTATTCCAATAAAGAAACCGTATAATGATAAATATGGTGAAATGAGTGTTGAAATAGGTGGTACTCTACAGGATAATAAACGTGTTTATAAAGGTCCTACCACAATAACGAAATTGCGAGTTACACTTTTGGATGATCGTGGATATGTTGTTAATTTAAATGGTGGTGAATGGTCAATTATTTTAAAGTTTCAAATTTTGGTAGAACAAAATAAAGCACAAAAAATGAAAGACAAATAAAAAAAAAAAACAATTTTTTCAATTACTTTTTCTTTCAAGAAGTAATATCATTCTTTTGTTTTTTGTTTCTTTTTTTTTTCGTCTAGAATGTTGGAGCCGGAGCAGAAGCAGGACCTCATCCTCCTCGCATCCGTTTACGCCTTCTAGTTCCTCGTTTTTTTCGATATCTTTTTTTTGATGTTAAGGATGATTTCATAGATTTCATAAAAGATTTTAAGGACATTTTCTGATTTTTTGGTTATATATATTAGACAAAGATAATAATTAATGAATCAGTCTTTCACAGATAGTATAAAAGACAACTTTCATTTGAATTGTATTCTTAGTAGTTTACCTGATACAATATATACTGTTTGTACAAATACAAATACAAATACAAATACAAAATTCAAAACTATTGTATATAATACAGAATGTGTTATTCCATTTACTCAGCTTGCATCCTTATTGAATTATAACGAATTATGCAATGTACTAAAGTGTTTAGATGAACAACAAGATTTTTTAATTAATAAATATAAGAAAGGATTTATTGGGATTGATACCAATGAACTTTTAGTCGTTTTTGATAACGAAACCAGAAAAAACAAATATTATAACATTTCGTATAAATTCTTGTTTGATTATATTCCGTCCAATAATTCTTTTCGTATATTGTGTTTTCAAAAACAATTTAAAAATTCGGATAAGCATTTGATAATATTTCCAGAAGCTGAAATGGAAAGAAAAAAAAGCATTCCAATTCTATTATCATATTGGGTTTATTATGAATCCATTGGTATTTTACTTCATCGCAAAACGTTGAATAATTTAACACATACACGGCTTGAAAATTTCTTTTGTCGCATTTCATATTTTTGTAAACATAAGTATAAAAAAGTTCAATTATATTTTTAAAATGTCAGATGAATCAGATGAATCAGATGAAACTTTTGAAACTCCAAGTTTAAAACAAAAACTTCAAATTTTATCGAATAAAGCCTTTAGACCCAATGAGTCTTAACTCTTATCGTTATCGTAACTCAGAAGTTGATATCCCAAAAAACACATCATTTTCAGAACAGGAATTAATTTATCTTCATTCAATACTTGTTGAATATATACGAAACAATGATTTAGATACAGATGATTACTTTATAGAATTAAAAACCAAAGTAAGCAATTTGCATGAAAAGAGTCTAGGGGATATAATTCCGCCAGACAGTTTATTTCCGATTAAAGATGATTATAAGATATTAAAAGAGATTATTACACAACATTATCAAACCATTAGTGATAAAAAAATAATTGAGGTTGGTTTAAAAAGCTATAATTTAACATATCAATCATTGATTCAAAAATTGGAAATTTTATCAAAGCATGGGGGCTACAAAAAAAGGAAACCGAGAAAAACTAGAAAAACAAGAGTTAAACGGAAGTCCAAAAAAAAGAGCAAGAAGTCCCTTTATTAGATTTTAATTATTTTCTCTTTAAAAACTTAAAAAAGAAGAAAAAAAAATGAGCGGTCTAGACGCAAGCTATCGTGGTCCACCACGTTCACGTAATGTTGACATTTCTGCCGAAGAATTGTTTACAGATAAAGCAACTTATCGAAATAAATTTAAAATTATATCTATACTAGGGTCGAAGTCTGTTTTTGGTACTCAACTAGGAGAATCTTATTTTTTTAAGTCGTCAGATGATAGAATATTTTATGAAATTATAAAAACTAAAACTGGTTATACAATAAATTATCAAGGAGGGAAAAAAGAAAATATTGGTAAAAGTCAACGTATTTATTTAGAACCTATTAACGAAGCTTTGGCAGATGAAGTTCGTGAAGATCGAGAAGTTCGTCCATTGAAAAGTCCTAGTTCTGTAGCCGATGCACCATTAGAACCTGAAGAACAATTAGGACGAATTGATTCATCTCCTTATGATGACGACATTCGAGAGATCGATAATGGAATACAAGAAAGAGCATATACAAACGGTGTAAATGATGCTAAAAATGGAACACCAAAAAGAACAAATTTACCTAGATATGAACAAAAATCATATGATGCAGGTTATAAATCAATAACCGGAGGAAGACGACGACGAAGAAGAAAAAAAACGCAAAAACGAAGCAAAAAAAGGAAATGTATAACTAAAAGGCATAGAAAAAAGTATAAATCATAGAAAAAGTATTAATAAAATATATTTAATGAGTTTGCATTGTTTAAAGAAAAAAGGAGTCATTCTTCATGGAGGAGGGACTCGAATGATGTGTGCGGGGAGTCCTAGTATTTCAGGTAAAGGTCCGGGAGGATTCTGGATTACACCGTTACCATTTTGTAATAGTACAACGCAATCCCAATTACATTTTAGTAGCCGTGGGTTTTCAATCAATGGTGGTCAACGAAATGTAAGCCATGTTGGGAAAATCAAACGACAATATGGAACACCCTTTCGTGGTATATATCCAAAGGCGTATGGAGGAAACAATGGTTCTTTTACAAAATCCATTATACTGAATATGAATTCAGCAAAAGCAGAACTACAAGGTAATCAGTATAAATATATTAAACCATCATCGCAAACAACTAAAACGATGCTTAAAAAGAAATTTCATTATATTTATCATGGACAATATCCATTAAATTGGGTTCAACCCACTTATGCTTCTGGTCCATTAGATCAAAATGCAAGTATGAGTAGCTATATTCAAAAACTGAAAACAGAAAATAGTTTATATTTAGAGAGTGGTGCATCTGAAGGTACATGCAACTCAACATGCAATGCACCAGAAGGGTATACAAAAACGATTCATCAACCAGTGGATGAAAGTAAATATATTCAACATATTCAACGCAAATGTTTAAATCCAGTTGGGAAAAATAAACCATTCCCATTTAATGCATTAAATAATTCAAATTCAGGTTTAGCAAGTAATACATCTATTAATGCTGCACCTCCTGCAATTATTACAGAATATTACATGGTACCACCAGAATGGTATGAAAAAGCAGATAATTGTTTATAAAATTATTATTATTTATTATTTTTTTAATTAATTATTCTTATAAACCATAATTTAATTCATAAATTAAAACAATATGGTCAAGAACGTCAAAGGAGGGAAAGGTCATAAAAACCTTGCCAGAAAATACAACAATGTTGCTCTACAACAAACGAGTGTAAGAATTAAAAAAGAAGAAGGTGAATTATATGGTGTGGTATCCAATATTTTGGGCCATGGTCATTTTTATGTGATGTGTGAAGACGACAAGAAACGAATTTGCCGAATTGGTGGGAAATTCAAAAAAAGAAGGCGAGATAATACTGTGGTGACCAATGGATTTGTGATGATTGGTTTGTATGAATATGAAACAACGAGTAGTAAAAAAGCAAATGACATTGAAAAATGTGAACTAATGGAAGTATATAGCGATTCTGATGTAAAATGTTTGTATGATAAAGAAAAAGATGCTGATTCAAAACGGTTTATTGAAAAGGCAATAAATCAGCAAGCCCTAACAAATAATAAATCATCATCATCCTCATCCTCGTCATCATCATGTAAAGAGGCTGCAGTAGATAGTGGGTTTGATTTTTTGAGTGAAGACGAAATGAATCAACGAATTGCTATGGAAGAACAATTAAAAATACGATCAAGTGGTGCAATTGAAGGAGGGGCAGCTATTGATGAAACGGAGACAACTGAGGGTTATATAAATTTTGATGACATTTAATATAATAAAAAAAAAACAAAAAAAAACAAAATAAATAAATAAAACAAATTAAATGGGAGGCGGCGTATTACCTGCGTGTATCAAAAACAATCGTTTATATTTCCTTTTTGGGAAAGAAAATAAGTTTGCAGATACTCCCGGATGGAGTGATTTTGGAGGAGGACAAGATGGTAATGAAAGTTTCTTAGATGCTGCCATTCGTGAGGGACAAGAAGAAATGACGGGTATTCTTGGAAATATGAAGCCGTATTTAGATCGCGGGTATTATATTGTTGACTTTGAAAAATATAAATACAGAACACATATTGTTTTAATTAATTACGATGAAGCATTGGTAACCTATTTTAATAATGTGGCTTCTTTTTTACAGAACAAATTAGATAGTAGCGTCATCAAGAAATCAAAATTATTTGAGAAATGTGAGTTGAAGTGGTTTTCTGTGGAAGAGATGATGGCAAAAAAACATCTTTTTCGTAAATATTATCAAGAAATAGTCGATAAAATTAACAAAGAAAGGTTTAAAATAAAGTCGTTTCTAAAGAAGAAGAAGAACAATAATAATAATAATAATAATACTCGCAAAGAAAAGAAATAGTAATGAACATTGATGTAAGTAAGTTGTTTTACGATGATGCATACAATCATTTGGAAATCAACAAACTAGATTTTGAAGATTTTACCAAAATCTACCTTAACTACGCAAAGCATGAAAATGCAGGAGATAGAAAAGCGTATGAAACAAATATGAAACATAATGAAAATGCGTTGAAAAAACAATTCCAAACGATTCAAAAGGCTCTGGCTTTGGCGAAACTTTTAAAATGTTTTCAAAACGAAACAAATTTTGCTCAAAACAAAAGACATTTATGTAACGAACTAACACAGACATATGATACAATGGATACAGACTTAAACCCAACATTACTTTTAAGAAGACAGATAGCCAATATAAATGTTAATGACACCACATATTATGAATGGTTAAAAATGAAAATGTCGAAAAGGGAATTTGATTTACAACAAAAACTTCAATTTCCAAAATTGACAAATGAAATAAGCCTTTTTATGTCAAAATTATGTATTATTCAAGAATCACGAGAACCTACATTTACTGTGGAAAATGAAGAATCTTTTTTACAAATTATGACAAGGGAATTTGAACCCTTTAACCAAAATGTTAATCAAAAAGTGGATAAAATGCAAGTTACTATAAACGGAGAGGAATTTCATTTCAAATTTAGTGGTTTTATAATTAGCTTTGCTGTTATTCCAAATCGTATTAATCTGTTTTCAATATACATATTAGATGCTGTAAATAATGTTTATTATATCAGACTTGCCAAAAAAGATCATTATTTGAATGACATTATTTACCAAATACAACGTGATGATAAGTTATTAACGACTATACAACAATGGTATGACAATTATATTACTAATAAACTTATAATTGCAGAAATTATCATTTTATATCGATTATTACATTTTATATTTTCATCGTTGAATTTGAAGCAATGTAAACATATGGCAAATATGTTTCCACCATTGGATAATATGATGGTTTTTTATGTATGTAAATCTGTAAAACATTTAATATGTAATGAGTGCTACAATAATTTAAAAGAGTTGAATTACTGCAAGGATTGTTCACAACCAACAGAGTTCATGAATACTGTAGATTCAATAGATAAATGTATTGAAATGTATATTTATAGACTAAAACGAAGACAATGTTCAATAACAGTAGAAGTTAAATTTATCATGGAATATCTAAATATATATGACCCTTTTTACCATAAAAGTAATGAACAATACTCAGTTGATTTATTTTTAAAACTTCCCTTAAAGTTTAAAACCATTTTTTATGATGATGATGATAATTCAATCATTTACGAAACAATAGAAAACAAAATTGGTAAATATTTTTTCAACGATTACGAAATTGATGAAGACTTGACATTTTTTACACACGACGAAAATTACCCGAACCCGAACCCGAACCCGAACCCGAACCCGAACCCGAACCCGAACCCTATCCGTGGTTATGTTGATATGATAAGGTTATATTTTGATTATTATGGGTATATAATTGATGAATCATTTCTATTACAAGCACTATGGGATCAGGTAGTGCAAACTAAAATCGAATTTGAAAGATATAAGCAGGCAAATCCTAGCTATTATCGTCGTGCTAGAAATTTTTTGTCTGGTACTGAAAACAAAATTGAACCCGACGATGGTAAAGACAGTCTTTCAACTAGTGATGAAGAAAGTATTGAACCAGTGGATAATGCTTGGAGCCCATATAAACTTATGCAGCGTGCTCGAAATTATCTTCCGAAATATAATGATGATAAATCTGAACGAGATGGTGATAGTGGAATACGTCCTCCAATATATACCGATAAAAAACCAAGTATGTTGGGTAATGTTCGTAAATATTTTATGAAACGTGGTCCTAATCGAACTCGTCAATTTTTAAGGTGGTTAAGAAAACGTCGACGTAAAAATGATGATGCTGGTGATGATGCTGATGATGATGAAGAAAGTTTAATTTCGAGTGCTGATGAACACGATGATGATGATGCCGATGAACACGATGCTGATGATGACGATGATGATGATGATGATGAAAGAAAAATGATGCTTGGTGGGGGGCGAAATAATAGGTCTTGGTTCCCTAAGATTTTGCGTCGTCGTGATAGAGCTTTACTTGATCATGATGGTGATGACGATGGTGAAGGCGCGGCTGCTGATGTAAAACTACCGATCGATCGCCATCATAGAACTCGAGATGCATTGCATGATGACGACGACGATGAATACCAATTGGATAGTAAGTCTCCTTCAAAATCAAACTTTTTTGGCTTTCGTCGTAAACCAATCCGACAACCTATAATTGGGAGCCACGTCAGCAGCCCTTTACATGATGATGATGATGATGATGATGATGATGGAAACGTTTTTGATGCCAAGAATCCTATGCATACAAAAACTCGTACGGCAATTGTTGAAGACGACGTTGAAGAAGATGATGAACACCGATCGGATAGTAAATCTCCTAAAAAGTCAACTTTTTTTGACTTTGGACGTAGTCGGCCGTCAAATAAAAGAAATCGATGGCCTATTTTTAGCAGCAATGCAGATAAAGAGGTTGTTAGTAATCCTTTACATGATGCCTACGATGACTATTATGATCTTCCTGATGCCAATGATGATCAAGCTGTTAATCCGATGTGGTCACTATCTCGTGGAAATCGTCATAAGCCTTTAAAAAAACGTGGTGCTGACGGCGATCATGGCGACGATGATGATAGTGATAACGACGATGATGATAAAGAAACATTCAACCCAATTTGGTCAAGAATACGTGGAATTCGTCATAAGCCTTTAAACAAACGTGGTGCTAATAATGACGATAACTTTCGAACAAATCGACTACGTATGTTTAGCCGTCCTCGTGCTACCAAACCAGATTTACCAAAATTACCAGAAAGTCCTGAAGACGACATTATTAACGATGAAAATGATAGCGCATTCAAAGTTGATCGTGTGGGTAGAAAGCCTTTACTCTATTGGGGTGATGATGATGATGATGATGATGATGATGATGATGATGATGATGATGATGATGATGATGATGATGATGATGATGATGATGATGATGATGATGATGA